>Ga0272442_10000795_pt1 | contig 49418 bp, 53 predicted proteins | sample SSMForm2O_FD_200262 | JGI IMG/M metagenome (GOLD analysis project Ga0272442, IMG submission 200262) | Marine sediment archaeal communities from Little Sippewissett salt marsh, Falmouth, MA, United States - SSM-Form-2O | ecosystem: Environmental > Aquatic > Marine > Wetlands > Sediment ... | reverse complement strand
CTTACAAAAAGACTTACAAAAAATCTGTTCATTTAGACTTGGCTCTTTTTTTGTTTTTAATTTTACCTCTTGTTTTATAATCTAAAATAAGTAAAACTACCAACATAAGCATTATGATTAATGTAGATGAAAAAAGGATTATATGCACTTTATTAAGCTGGAATCCATTTTCTATTGTTCCTGGATTTTGAGAATCAACATTAACTCCCCCATCATCTCCTCCATCATCGCTTCCATCTTCATCTCCTAATGCGATAATAATCTGTGAACTAAGTCCTACCCCATTTCCTCCATCTATAGGGGTAAATCTAACATTTATCCTGGTCTCTGTTACTCCTGAATCCTGAGCTGTTATTGTAAAATAAGCTTTTTTATCTTCCCCAGGTTCAAGTGTAAATTCTTCATCTTGGAGTTCAACACTATCTGCAAGATCTCCAGCTGCTCCTATATCTATATCAACAGCTACATCATTAACATTCTTTACTAAGATATATCTCTCTATTGTCTCTCCAGGCTCTAGATTTAAAATCATTCTAGAATTACCTATGCTTCCTGTTAAGGCAAATACAGGCATTAGTAATAGAAGATATGCTAAAACGACAGTAGTGAGGACTTTCCACTTCATTTTTTCTGTATTCACTTTAGAATAATACTGTTTATAAAGATTATTAGCATTTAAAGTATATAAAAAGAAATAGCTTATTAGAAAGTAGCTTTAATTCCGACTTCTCCAGAAAGACCATTCATATTTACAGATCCAGGAGAATTTAATGCCTTAGCAGTTCCTGTTCTTCCCATTACTTGAACCCTAGTATCTGCTGGATCAAACTCAGCCTCTGTTCCTGCATTATATTGTGCCCCAACAAAAACTTCCAAATCACTTCCAATTGGTATAGAAGCTCTTCCTCCTAACGAGGCTCCAGCAATCACACCATCTGCAGAAGTATGGAAGTACTGGCCTACCGCGAATCTGCCATCTGAACTTGATACATATCCTTGTCCACTCATCTCTCCGTCGGCATTAGCAACAAATACTCCAACTTTACCATCCAACATTACTCTTTTAAATTTTTTTCTTCCTTGTACATAAACTTCTCCTGCATTGACATTAGCACTTGCATTAAAAGTAGCAGTTCCTTCTAACCCGCCTGTTGCTGTACTCGTCTGAGTAGTATCTTCTTCTGCTTCACCATGTATATACTTTAGTCCAAGGTTCATCTTCTTTCCTTTAACTTCAATAGGGTACTCAACTCCTAGTTTAAATCCTTTTAACCCTTCATCAATACCATGAGATTGTGAAGGAGAATTATCAAATCTAGATTCATCTAAACTGAGGTTATCTCCAAATCCATACCAAGCAGATGCATTAAGACTAGGTTTTCTTGTCCTAGTAGAAGCACATCCTGCTGCAGTTAATAGCGCAGTAAGAATAGTAGAATATTGAATTATTTTATTCATATTTTTCACACACCTAGCTCGTATTTAAACATTTATACTTTCTGAAAGATATATTTCAAAATATTTTTTTAATTAAACCCAATGCCAGCAGGTATCATAGCAAGTATGATAGCATGTTGCACAAACACCCCAATAACAAGGATCACAACTATATGGATTGCAATTATGAGGGTTGCAATTATAAGGTTCTAATGTCTCTGTCTGACATGTAGATGAGCAACCATCATTGCTATTAGTATTTCCATCATCACATTCCTCTCCTGTTTCTTCAATCCCATTTCCACATTCAGGTACTGGATCATCACAATATCCATTTGTACAACCATAATCACATTCTTCTACCAACAAAGCATTTGTATCATTAGAACAAAAAGCACTAGGAGTACTTGGATTATTACAAGAATATGTAATATAATCTTGATAAGCATCATCTCCAACACAGTATCTATTTCCTACAAAACCATCTGTACCACAATCACTATTTTGCTCACAAACATAATCTTCACAAGCCCCATCAATACAATAATCACTGCATACTTCTATCAAAATAGTAGAAGTATTATTACTACAAAAACTACTACTGGTTCCAGGAAGATTACATGTAAAATTAATCATATCTCTGTAAACATCATCAGCAATACAATATAGATTGCTTGTAAAACCATCTGCACCACAATTTCCATTAACAAAACAAGCAATAGACATATTACTATCAGATATAGCTATCTGCCTTGTAGCTATATTATCTTCAAGATTCACATCATCTGTTATATTTAGGGTACATAAGATTGTATATGATCCAAAAGGATATACTGAAAAATCATGATGATTATTGTTATTACTGTTTCCAGAAGTAGTTGTACCTCCGACTACTAAACCATTATAAATAATACTCCATTCATCAAATATAAAACTAGAATTAAATATCTGACAACTTATATTTACATCTTCTGTATAATTTCCAAGATTTTCTGTTCTAAACTGAATATCATAATCTCCTGAACCATTTATCATTATAGGGTCATCTAAATCAGTATCACTAGGATCTCTTATCCCTATTCTATTTCCAAGACCATCATAATCTTCTGAGAATCCAACATCATGATAACTTACATTTGTTCCATTTACACAACTTCCATTTATACATGTAATAGAACATACTTCTTGTAATTGAGCAGTTGTAGAGTTTGAACAAAAACTTAAGATAGTTCCTGGATTATTACATGTAAAACTTAAGAAATTCTGATAAACATCATCTCCAATACAGAATGGATTTCCTATCAACCCATCTATACCACAATCACTATCTTGAGAACATGCAATAATCTGTTGAGTATTACTACAATAACTCTCAAGTGTTCCGGGATATATACAATAATCATTTGTCAAGGAGTTATTATCATCGCAATCTATATTCTCATCACATCTTATACATGTTGCATTATAACAAGCCCATTGACAATCATTAGTAAGATTAGCAGTCACCTCTAATGTACAATAACTATTTAAGGTTCCAGGATTGATACAAGTAGCATTCTGATAATTCTTAAAAACATCATCTCCTGAACAATATTCTTCCCCAAGAAAGCCTGTAAACCCACAATCAGCATCATTTGCACAATTGAATGGAATATTTCTACACTCACTAATTACTGTTGAGGGGTTTATACATTGATCCAATGTCAATGGATTATTGTCGTCACAATCTGAATCTTGTTCACAAACATACTCATAACAAATACCATTCAAACAATAATCCTCACACTCTTCTATAAAATTAGGTGTAGTAATATCAGAACAATAGCTATTTGAAGTACCAGGATTATTACAAATAAACTCAATAAAATCCTCTGTAACATTATTACCTATACAATATCTATTACCTGTAAGGCCATCTGTTCCACAATCACTATCCTGATAACAGTCTATTGCATTGACATATATCTCTCTTCTTGCATTATTATTTGCTGTGTTATTATCTATAGCAACAACAGCATCTATTGAAATATTATAATATCCTTCTTCTAATGAAAAGTTGACTGTTCTTGATCTATTTGAAGAATCTGCAGGATCAAAATCAGTTATTGAGTAATGGCTAAATGATATGCTTCCTAATGTACCATCAAAAGAAACATTTTCATAATAGCTTCCAAGATTTGCTGCCTGAATAACAATAGTATATTCTGTATTGATATATATCTCATCATTAGGGACTCTTGACCCATTTTCATATCTTATATCTATCTGGCCAACAGAGCTATCTACATCTATCAAGGCAACATCATGTAACTCTCCTACACAATATCCTCCAATACATCCAATATCACATTCCTCCACTAACTGGCTCCTTGTACTATTAGAACAAAAAGCATTAGGAGTACTAGCATTATTACAAGAATATGTAATGTAATCTTGATAAGCATCATCTCCAACACAGTATCTATTTCCTATGGGTCCATCTGTTCCACAATCACTATTTTGTTCACAAACATATTCATAACAAGTCGCATTTTCACAATAATCTTCACAATCTTCAACAAGAACCATATCAGTATCTGCTTCACAATGTGCATTTAGATCTCCAGGATTAATACATGTATATTCTGTCTCATTTTCATAGACATCGTCGTTATAACAAAAATTCTCAGAAGTAGTGCCATTACCGCAATCTTCATCATTCTCACAGACTTCTGCAACATAACTTACACATTCTTCAAACAAATCTCTTGCACCATTAGTCCAATAATCACTCTCTATTATTCCAAAAAAACAAATTTTTTCATGAGCATATTTTCCGTTCATTAACTGAGTATTTTGAGGAACAATTCCAATAACATCTCCAAAGTCATAATCATTCATTCCTGTTTCTGTCCTAGCTATTGTTTGTACTCCAGGAGCTTTATTTTCATCATCTAGAAAATAATAAGGAATAGCTATTGTTGTAGATCCTTCAAATGCTTGAGTATAAACTTGTATAACCTGACCATCTTTATTGACACTCATAGGAGAATTAGCAGCCAGCATACTAACTCCTTCATAATCTGTCAAACCCCATGTATCTCCATGATAATAATTAGCAATAACCGTAGGATAATTATGTACAGGAATATTTCTTCTAAATCTTTCATCTCCCACATACACTAATTTATAAGAAGAAAGATCCCCAATATTAGACTCATAAATCAGGTCTACTGTTAATCCATTATCTTCAAAAAAGTTTATGACATTATCATCTATCTTGTATTGTTTTCTGTATATATAAGCTACATCTCCAGCAAGGATACACGAGCTTAGGGCTATAATAGAGAAAACAGCAAATAATATCAATGTTAATTTTTTTCTTTCCATTTTATACTACTGTAAAACTAACCTCCTTTACATCTGTATTCCCTGCTTTATCTGTTGCTCTTATCAGAACATTATGTTGTCCTGTAAAATAAAATGATTTTTTTCTTATTCTAGATTCTCCGTATTCATCACATCTTGAACACAATCTCCTCCATCTTGGCCTATATGTATTATCATCATAATACTCTAACAATACCTCTTCTGAGACTGTAATGTTAAGTTGAACTCTTCTTCCTGAAACACTATCATTCAGAGGAATATTGATAGTTATATTTGGATCTGTAGTATCTACTAATACTTTTTTTACTAATCTAGAAGATACTGTTCTAACTGTATCTGTGATGTTATAATAATAATCTATAACCTGGCCATCATAATCTGAGACATCTATTCTTATAGAACACTCCTGATTTCTTCCTGAAGAACAATTATATAATTCTATTCTAGAACTTAGATTTGATGAATTAAAAAATAATTCTATTTCTTCTACATTAGATTCTGTATACTTAATGCTGAAATCAGACCCATTAGTGACTTTATTTCGCCTTGGATATGTTCTTGATATCCTTGGTTTCTTAGAATCAACAAATAGGCTTATATTCTGCTCTTCCATGATTCCAAATTGGTCTGTTAATTTTATAGAAACATTATTCTCTCCTTCTTTCATGCTTTTTGTTCTTTTTGAAGAATAGCCATATTCCTCGCAACTTGAACATATCCTTCTCCACCTAGGCCTCCTATCATTATAATTAATATATTCTAATCTTCCTTCTTCAGAAAGGGTGATATTAAATTGGACTCTCCTACTAGAGTAATTTATATTTTGAGGAGAATATATTGTCATATTTGTTACATCTGAAATATCAATCATAAATTTCCATTTTAACTGAGAATTCCTTCCAGCCATATCTGTCACATTTATAGTTACATTATGCTCTCCTAAACCAAGATTTGAGGAAGGAGTATAATTAACAATAGCATCTATTGTATCTGCATAATCTATAGTAGGAGTGACTAATACCTCATCCACATACATTATTATGCTGGACAAATTTATTCCAGAATTACTCTGATACACCTCATCCAAATAGGCTCCTATATTTGGCTGCAGATTATTTGTAACAATGCTATTATTTGCAGGATCTAGCTCCTTAACAACAGGATCTTTAAGATCTATATGAAAAGTCTGGTTATTTAAGGATTCATTTCCACATGCAAATTTATTATACCATCTTAGCTCCAATGTCCCAGCAGATTCTTTAGGAGGAGCATTAGGAATGTTTTCTAGACCAAAAGGTCCAGAATAGAGATATAGATTTCCCATGTTCCATCTATAATATATACTTTCCCCAAAAGAATCACCAGTCAATGTAAAAGAAGGTTCTGTAATATACCAATTGTTTGATCCGTCAGGAGAACTTGGTATTACAGTGAGATTTGTTTTGTCTCTAATATAAAAAGTCTTCCAGGAGTTGTTATATATATTATATGAATCATTTGCATATATATTCCATGTAACATTCATACCCCCTATAAGATCAGATGAAGGAATAATATATCTATATTTATTTTCAGATATTTGTGAAGCTGTCTTGTTATAATTAATATTATTTAATGTATATGAAAACCAGACATCCTCTATTGTATTCAAAGTTGTCAAATCTGCCTCTAGCGTGATATCATCTGTTTCAAATGCACATGAAACAACAGTCTTATTAGAGAAACATACCCCTAACCAAGGATCAAAATCAATATTGCCATTAGCAGCAAATCCAGATCCAGTTCCCTCTCCAGAAGGCCCATCACAGCTGCCCCAATAATTGTTTTCTGCATCTATCTCTGCTGAGACATTATTTTTCAGAGCATATCCTGTTCCACTAAAAAATGAATTAAAATTAACAAAAAGATTTCCAAATATATTATTAAAATTCATAGAAGAATCCTCTCCTATTAAAATAGCACCATTTTCCCAATCATAGAATTCATTATTATTTATGTCTACATGTGTGATAGAAGAATCTCCATCTCCCGATATGAAATCTGACTCAATCCATATAGTAGGAGTAATACCTGCTATATTCCCATTACCTAAGAAAATATTATCTACAATATCTAGATTAGAGATATCAGAATCTTCTGAGCTATATACCAAACTTACACTTCCTGATTTTTCAAGTGTATTTCCTTGAATTAATGCATTTTTAACATCATAAAACTCTATATTGACACCAAGATTAGGAGCTCCTATATAATTATCCTTTATTTTAAAGACAGAATGACTAGGATTTACTTCTTCAACATATATACCTGATGATTGACCATTAATATTGATATCATTCTTTTGAATTATAATATTATCTGAATTTTCAAAACCATTTGGATCTCCTCCAACCCATATACCATGTGCTCCAGATCCAGTTGTATTTATGGTCATATCTTTTATAGTGATAGAACTAGAATTAGTAATAACAAATCCGATTCCTGAACTAGGAACTAAATTTCCACCTATGATTTCAATACTCTCTTTATTATTTATAACAACATTTTCATCATATATCCCCTGTGAAATATTTACAATATCTCCAGAAGTTGAGTTATCTATTCCTGCTTGAATAGAACAAAAGGGAGTTCCTGATGAATCATCACAAGAAACATCTTCAATATCAACATTTATTGTGGAAGATGATACAAAACCAATAAATAGAAATAAAAATATAAATAATAGTGTTTTCCTCATTTTTATGTTAATCTCCTAATTTATTTAAATTCATCTTACCACTTCTTTTCAATGAAAAATATTTAATAATCTATATCAAATTCTATCCTCTTTGCAATAGAATTTCCAGCTTCATCAACTACTTGAATATCCAAAGTATGATGCCCATTTCTAAACGACCTTCTCTTTGTACATATTCCATCTCTTAATCTTGAGCATAATCTCCTATATCTAGGCCTAGAATCTGTCCAATCAATATATTCTGCCTCATCAAAATTCTTTTCTGTTATATTGAATGTAAAGTAAACATATCTTCCATCTATCTCATAAAAACTATCCTCATTATTTAGTACAGGAAAAGTAGTATCTACTTCTAGATCTCTTGATTTTGATTCATCTTTTGTACCTGCAATATCTTCTAATTCAAACCAATACCCTATTTCTTGACCATCATAATCATTAAGAGCAACATTAGTATCACAATAATACCTTTTTCTATCCATATAACAATCATGATCTATATCTAATACCTGTTCCCTATATCCAGTTATATAATTACCATAATTTAAAACTAGGCTCACAGGATTCTCTTCTGAGAACTGAACTTCAAAATTTCCATCTGCAAACCCCTTTCTTGGAAGAGTTTTTCTTATTTTAGGTTTTCTACTATCAATAGTAAAACTAATATCAGTATAAGCAGTATTTCCAATAGGATCTATAGCCTTAAATGTAAGATCATTAAATCCCTCTTTAAATGATCTTGATCTTTCATAATCCATACAATCTGAACAAACTCTTGTCCATCTCCCTCTTCCATTTATATTATCTAAGTAATAAACATCAGCTTCTTCATCCAAATCAAAATCAAGTAGTATCCTTCTAGAATTATATACCTCTCCTTCAATAGGGTAATTAATAGTTAAGACAGGCGGTTCTCCATCAATTGTTGTTCCTCCCCCATTATCTATCACACTCCCACACTCTTCTCCTACAGCATTACATACCATCCAATTTCCAGAGCTATAACAACTATTACTCTCGTCAAAGCTCCTCATACAATATTTACATATAGAGCTTCCACATGTTCTATCTGGAATAACTGGATTACAATAATTAATCCTATCTCCCCTACTAAAGCAAGCCCAAAACTCAGCACTTACCATAGAAGTGAGTAGTAAGACTAATCCTATTCCTATCATACTTATTATTATTTTGTTTTTCATTTTATTTCTAAATATAAAACCTCTTCTTCCCTTGCGGGCAAAAATATAAAAAAAATAAAAAAAATAAATTAAATTTATATTGCTTCTCCCCAGAAGTATATACTTCCAGTATCGAAGTCTCCATTACATGGTTCTGGCAAGTTAAGCTTGAATGTTACAGACATTTCAGCTCCAGGTGCAAGTACATTTGCTGCATATCCTACTCCTGTTCCGAATATATCTCCACCATCTTGGATGATTTCTGCATCATCGTACAATGCTGTTGAGAAGCCATCTGCATATTCTATATTAACATAACCTTCAGCATCAACTGCTCTTACTACAGATCCCGCACTATCCACTGCATTATCATTTCTTGTATTATAAGCTCCATTTGTAGCAAAATATGCGAAATTTGTTAATGCAAGTTGGTTTGTAGTTGGACACATTGCTCCGCTGCTTGATGAATCATAAAAGTCAGTACCAGTTATAAACATATCTAGTAGAACTCCTGAACTATCGTCAGCGTCATTTCCAACTAATAGTGTGCTTGAATACGAAGCTGTTCCAGGTCTAACATCTTCAAATGTTAAATCTCCATCAATGCTCAATGCAATAACTGGATTAAAGAACCAGTATTCGTTTTCATCCATTGTTCCGCTTAGGCCGTCAAGATCTGTTGCCTCAACTGTTAACCAGTATTCACCATACATACTATCACTTGTTTCTACACTGAATGTACATGTGTAGTATCTTTGTGTAGCAGTATCTATTGTATCTCCAGTTAGATCTTCTTCTAATATTCTAGCATTACAAGAAGAATCTACTATGCTAGGGTCTGAGATTGCAGATCCAGCACCTTCAATACAGTTAACTTCGATATCATTACCTGCACCTTGAACATCTCCTATTGTAGCAAAAACATCTTCAATCTTATTGATTCCGTTTTTGTCCATAACAAGAACTGTCCATTGTATCTGTTCACCTTCAAAAGCATAATTGTTTATTCTTTCAGTCATAGACTGATTGCCTATTGTGGTTCTCCAACCTTCAACATCATCATCATAAACAACTCTGTCAGAACATGCCCAAACTAAAGGAGCAAAATCTTCTGTTCCAATATCAGGTGTGATTCCAGTACCAACATCAACTGCTGAGATAGCAGGCATGACTAAAAGCGCCATTACCAACATCACTAATAATTTTTTCATTGTTTAAACCTCCTTTCAACCTAGTTAAAATTAAAATTGTGAATTGAATTTGATATTTAAACACTATGCCGATTAAATATATACATTTAATCCCCCTATTTTAGTTGTTACCAAAAAATGATGAAAACGTTTATTAATCATATTTCATAGTTGATTATCATGAAAAACCAAAAAGCTTTAGTATTATTTTCAGGAGGATTAGATTCAAGACTTGCTGTAAAACTTTTAGAAAAACAGAGAATTGAAGTGCTAGCAGTTACCTTTAAACTTCCTTTTTCAGGAGGCTGTTGCAATACTGAGATATGCACATCTGATTTCCCTAAAGAAAATTTGAAGGTGATAGATTGTACAAAAGGAAAATTGTTTAAGGAATATATAGATGTGATAAAAAAACCAAAACATGGAAGAGGCACTTCTCTAAACCCTTGCATAGATTGCAGAATTTTTATTATAAAAAAAGCAAAAGATTTAATGAAAAAACTTAAATGTAATATAATAGCAACAGGAGAAGTATTAGGAGAGAGACCTATGTCCCAAAATAAAAAGGCATTAGGTATAGTTGAAAAACAAACAGGAATAGAAATACTTAGGCCTTTATCTGCAAAGCTATTACCAGATACAGTATATGAGAAAAAAGGACTAATTGATAAAGAACATTTAGAAGGAATACAAGGAAGAACAAGAAAGAGACAAATACAACTTGCTAAGATGTTTAAAATCAGTTATCCTAACCCTGGAGGGGGTTGTGTTTTATGTGAGAAAGAATACTCAAAAAAACTTATAGACCTTTTTAAACATGAAAAAAATATTACTCCTAAGCATATAGAATTATTGAGAAGATTTAGGCATTTTAGAAAAAAAGGGAGAATAATACTTGGAAAAGATCACCAAGAGAATCTTTTATTAGAAAAATTAAATAAAAAACTCAAATACAATATACTTATCCCAGATATTCCAGGACCAACAGCCATATATGATAATAAGGAAGATGCAAGACTTACAAAAGATCTAGTATGCGCTTATTCTTCTAAAGACATAAAACAAAGGAAAAAATTCGAGAAAATAAAGATTTAATTTCTTTTTAAGAAATCCTCAATAAACTTCTTATTGTTATCTGAATGCACTAGTTTCTTAATCATAAATAGATCCTCTTCCCCTAGTTTTTTTCCAGATTTTTCAGCTTTTACATGAGTCATTGTTTTCTCATGTATGCTTCTACTCAGTAATACTTCTCCTTCAGAAGCATCTGCTGCCTTCTTTGCCATACTTATAGTAGTTCCTATGGAAGAAAACTTCAGAACATTATTCTCTAATTTATTTATTATCTCTCCTGAATTTACACCTATTCCAAATTCTATTTTATCTTTAAACTTCCTATTGTGCTCTCTTAATCTATCCTCTATTTTTAGTGCAAGTTTAATAGCAGATTCCTCATTCTTAAAAGTCTTAGTTAATAATGGACTAAATATTATCAGATAATAATTATTTAACTGGCATAATACTGATTTATCTTCTTTGAATTGAATAGTCTTTATTAATTCCTGATGAGCTTGTTTTGTCAGCTTTTCTTTTATTTTAATAGCTATTATGCTTGCTTGTTGTTTTTGACCATTTAAAACCAATATATGCTCTGCTTGTTTTACACTATTCTTAACACCTTCATTATCTAGGCTAACAACTTTCTCTTGCTTTGGAGTCTTTTTTCCATTAACAGGAAAGGAATATGATTTTGTTTTCACACCTCTTTTATATAATAAGAAAGAGACCATACCCATTATTACTATAACCCATATCCATACAAGAGTAAGAATATCTAATTTAGTTCTGTCCTCTTTTACATCTACAGAATGCCCAGTTAGAGCAATCCAATCCTGAAATACCCTCCCCTTCTCATCTCGGACATCAACATTATATTTTCCATCAGGAGCAGAAATCCAATAAGATTTTGACTCTCCTCTTTTCAGTTCTATCTGTTTTAATATTGTTTCATCGCCTATTTGAATATCGATTATTTTATCATAATCTACATTTCCTATGTTTGTTATCAGTAATGAATCATTTCTACCTTCTATTTTTATTTTTTCTAGTTCCGTAACTTCAAAAACTTTTTCCTTTACTATATTTGACTTCTTGATAATTATTTTAGAGTAGCCTGGATCATGATCCAAAGGAAGAGAAAAACTCGTCTCTTTATCTGAGCTGACTAGTTTTTGATAGACAACTTCTCCAAGACTATCTTCTATTACAAGAGATACATCACCCTCCATACGATCTCCGGATTTATCTGATAAATAGGCAATTATACTTATATTCTCTCCTGGATTAACTATCTGTTTGTCTATTGCTATCTCTATATTTTTAAGTTCTTGATTAACAATAAGATCAGCTCTTGCTTCTCCCATACTTAACTTATTTCCTTGATTATCCTCTTCATAAATCTTTATTAAAATTGAATAGGTACCAGCTTTTATGTTTTCTTGAGTAGAGAAATTAACACTAAACTGCCCATCTATTACTTTTCCTACAACTTTTGACTCTCCCTCTAAACTAACTTCAACAAAACCTTTAATATCCTGTCCAACCAACTTATTATTATCTTTTATAGCACCTCCTTTGATAATAACACTCTCTCCAGCAAATATATTTAACTCTAATATATCTGGAGAAATTGAGATTCCCTTACTTATCTTAAAGTTCTGACTTACTTGTTTAAAAGATCCATAATTAGAATTAATATAACAATTTCCAGATAGATTTCCTATATATAAAGGAATCAACTTTCTGTTTATTATGATTCCATTTTCATCAACAATACCGTGATAAATATTTTCAGTGTTTCCGTTACAAACAAGATCCACATCCATATAACCTTCTTGTAATCCGGATATCTGTACGTCTACTTCAAAGTCATCTCCTAAATTATATAATGATTTAGGTTGAGAGAGGATTATTTGAGCACTAGCTAATTGGATTAAAAGAGTTAATAAGATTAGATTAATTAATAGTATTATTTTCCTCATTTTACTCTTTTTATAGATATAACCCTAGATATATAAATCTTTTTAGATAGCTTTATATATATTCTAAACTAGATTTCTATATGGCAAAAGAGAGTTTCAAGGTTACACCTTGGGAGGTATCTGGAGAGGTAGATTATGACAAGCTTGTTAGGGAGTTTGGAGTCTCTAAGATAGACGAAAAATTATTATCAAGGATAAAAAAACATGCTAATAGTCTACATCCTATGTTAAAAAGAGGAATAGTCTTTGCACATAGAGATTTAAATTGGTTATTAGATGAATATGAAAAAGGAACAAAGTTCTTTTTATATACGGGAAGATCGCCTTCAGGAAAAATACATTTAGGACATATATTCGGATGGGATTTTACAAAGTGGTTACAAGAAAAGTTTGATGTTGAACTTTGGTTTCAGTTTCCAGATGAAGAAAAATTCTTATTCAAGAAAAACTTGGATTTTGAAGAGGCTCAAAAATATCTTCATGAGAATATGTTAGACATTATTGCTCTTGGTTTTGATCCTAAGAAAACTCATTTCATTATAGATACTAAACATGCTAATTTAATGTACTCAGAAGCATGTAAGGTAGCAAAGAAGATAACCTTTAACATGGTTAAGGCTAGTTTTGGTTTAGATGATAGTGCTAATATAGGAAGTATTTTTTATACAAGTATGCAGGCAGTCCCTGCTTTTCTTCCAAGTGTTTTAAAAAAGAAAGAAATACCCTGTTTGATTCCACATGGTGTTGATCAGGATCCTCATTTTAGGATATCAAGAGATATTCTTCCTAAACTAGGGCATTTCAAACCCTCTTCAATACAGTGGGCGATTATACCTCCTTTATCTGGTCTTGGAGGAAAAATGGCTAGTAGTAAAGAGGAAACAGCAATTTTTTTAACAGATAGCCCTGAAGAAGTAAAAAAGAAAATAAACAAGTATGCTTTTTCAGGAGGACAGGCAACAATAGAAGAGCACAGAAAAAAGGGCGGTAATCCAGATATAGATGTAAGTTTCCAGTATCTAAGAGCTTTTTTCGAACCAGATGATAAAAAACTTGAAAAAATCTATAAAGATTATAAATCAGGTAAGATGTTAACAGGAGAGTTAAAAAAATATCTGATAGATAAGATAAATGCATTTTTGAAAGAGCATCAGAAGAAGAGAAAAGAAGCAGAAAAGAAGATTGATAAGTTTCTATATAAAAATTAATAAACTTTATTTCTATAAAGCCTTATGAAAGATTATTTTCATAATACAAAAAGAGAGGTACAAGCAGCAAGATCAGCAGAAGAGTGTGCAAGAGGACCATTAGATCCTAGAGCTTTGGTTTTAACTAAACTCAATAAATTTCCTAAGATAACAAGAAGACAGAGAATAGCAAGGGGGATTGTAACCCTATTTGTCTTAGGAATAGGTCTCAAAGCATTGTCAAGTATTCCTGGATGTATTTCTTATGATAAGCTTCCCATGACAAGAATAACTCCGAAAAACAATATCCCTGTAGATGAATTAACTTCATGGTATGTAGATACAAACAGGTTTGATAGGGAGACAAGATTAACTGAATTTGCATTTGATAATGAATTTATAGGAGATATGAGGAATCCAGTAGCTATTTCAGGGGAGACTTATAGAGTGAGGTTTCAACCCTACAGATAAACCTTAAAAACCTAAAAAGCATTGCTTTTCTATAAAAGAAGATGAAATTTTTATCATTACACTGCGACTATATAAAATTTAAAGCTCTAAAAAAAGCTCTAAAAAAAGTAGACGAATTAGGTGAAAAAAAGGCAGAAGGAGAGGTCAAGGAACCTTTAGTTATACTTACAGCTATAGAAAAAGGAGATAAAGATGAAAAAGCATACATAGAAGCTATAAAAGATATAGCAAAACAAGTTAATACTAAAAATATTGTATTATATCCCTATGCTCATCTATCCTCAAATCTTTCTGATCCAGAAACAGCTGTAAAAATACTTAAGGATGCTGAATCCTCATTAAAAAAACAAAAATTTAAAGTAACAAGGGCTCCTTTTGGATTTTATAAGGAATTTGAACTTAAATGTAAAGGCCACCCCCTATCTGAATTAAGTAGGAGTATAGAACCAGATGGCAAAGTAGAAGATACTAAAGAAAAGTACGATGTAAAACAACTTCTTAGAGAGATTTCAAAAAGCAAGTTAATGAGAGAGAAACTTAAGGATAATGACCATAGGATTTTAGGACAACAAATGGATCTTTTCTCATTCAGTGAAGTTGCTCCTGGAATGGTGTTTTGGCATAATAAAGGACTAATAATTTATGATGGATTAATAAAATATTGGAAAGAGAAACACAGGGAGCATAATTATGAGATAATTAAGACCCCTCAGATAATGGATGCAAAAATATGGAAAGTTTCAGGACACTGGGAAAAATATAAAGAAAATAATTTTTTAACTAAATATGAGGATAGGGATTTTTTAGTTAAACCAATGAATTGCCCAGGTGGAATGCTTGTTTATAAAAACTCTCCTAAGTCTTATAAAGATCTTCCATTAAGGGCAGGTGAGCTAGGAACAGTACATAGAACAGAACTTTCTGGAGTATTAGCAGGATTATTTAGAGTTATTCAATTTACACAAGATGATGCACATATCTTTTGTGCAGATGAAAAACAAGTAGAATCAGAAATAATCTCTCTTATAAAACTAATAAATGAATTTTATACAAAACTAAATATCCATTTTGATCATGTCGAATTATCTACTCGTCCTGAAAAACGAATAGGAAGCGATAAGGTATGGGATATGGCAGAAGGCATCTTAGAGAAAGTTCTTAAAAAACAAAAAATGAAATTTAAGATAAATAAAGGAGATGGTGCTTTTTATGGTCCTAAGATAGATTTTCATGTTAAGGATAGTTTAGATAGAACATGGCAGCTCTCAACAATACAACTAGACTTTGCAATGCCTGAAAGATTTGAACTAGAGTATATAGATAAAGATGGGAAAAGAAAAAGGCCCATTATGCTTCACAGGGTTATTTACGGAGCAATAGAAAGATTTATAGCTATTCTTTTAGAACATACAAACGGAAGACTTCCAACATGGCTAGCTCCTGTCCAAGTAAAACTCCTTTCTTTCACAGACAAGAACATAAAAATTGTAGAGAAAATAGCAGAAGAATTGAAGGCAGAAGGGATTAGAGTAGAAGTAGATGCAGAAGCAGCACCCATGGGTGGAAGAATCAGGAATGCAGAGCTACAGAAGATTCCTTATATCGCTGTAATCGGAGATAAAGAAGAAAAAGCAAAAGAATTAGCAGTAAGAAAAGATGGAAAGGTGAAAAACATAAAAAAAGATAAGTTCATTAAAGACTTGAAAAAAGAGATTGAAGAAAGATTATAATTCCTTCAACTTTTTTAATTACATAATCTAATACTCCTTGAATTCTAACAGAAAATCTTTTTTTATATATTGGATAATTCCTAAACCAAATCCATGCTTCTTGAGGATTGATAACAAAGTCCCTTATATCATTAGAGTGAACTTTCTTAAAATGAAGATCCCTCTTTAAAGCCTCATTTATCTCCTCATCAGAGATATAAATCTCCAACTTCTGAAGAATGCTTTTGAAAAATTCAAATTTCTTATTGCAAAAATCTTCATAATATATAGGGTACGCCCTTATACCCTTCTTTCTTAATCTTTTCAATTCTGCTATCTTCTTTCCATTATCTCTTTCACATTTTCTAATGAGATCCATCAGTTTCTTATATTCAACCTTTAACTTTGGTATATTCTTTATATCTATTTTATTATCTGCAAGATCAAACTGCATATGACCTTCTTTGCCAGTCCCATCTCCATGATATTTTGAAAGAGCCCATCTAAATATATCCTTTCTAATGAGAAAGAATATTACATTACTACGCCTTTTTATTGAATCATACACTTCCTTCATGTAATCTTTTCTCTTCAACCTCATCTTAAATCCAAAACACTTCTTTTTAGAAAAATATATATTCTCTTTTTCTCTATATTTGGACAAGACCCCATTTAATCTATCGCAATGATCTTTATTCTCTTCTGGACTGAATATAATATCCAAACATTTTCTAAAATCTTTCAATGAGATATTTTTTCCATAACCTTCTTTTACGAACTGATATTGTTCAAAAGGCTCAAAACCCACAGTATTTATTGATTCAAAATTATCTAAAGTTTTGATGATTGGACTAGAACCAGACTTCTCACTAAAGATGATAATAAAATTTTTCATATTTGATATTAAGAACAATATTTAATAAATATTATTATCCTATAGATAATCTTTTAAATAAAAATAACATCATACGATGATGATTCCAACTTTAAAATCACTAATAGAAATTCTAAATAATTCAGAAGAATTCAATTCATTCATAAAAACAAATCCAAAAGCCACACCATGCGCTGGTTTTTTTATACTAGATTTCAAGGAAAATAATTTCCAATATACTATTGATTATAAGATTGATAATAATATCTTTTCATTTAATATTAATCCAGAAACAAAATTAGTAACAGAAAAGCAAGAAGAACTCATAGATAAATCTAAGCCTCTTAATGAAGTGGATCTTAAGATAGGAACTGGTCTAGAAGAATTAAGATCTATTGTCGAACATGAACTAGTCAGTAACAATATAAAAAATCCTCTAGAAAAGATTATAGCAGTATTACAAGCAATACCTGAAAACAATGAATCAATGTGGAATTTAACATGCATGTGCCAAGGTTTCAATATAATAATGATTCATATTAATGCTCTAGATGGCAAGATAATAAAATTCGAGAAAAAATCTTTGTTTGACTTCGTGAAACAAAAGTAATTATTCTTTATCAGCAATCTTAGGAATAGTTCTAAGAATTAAGTTTTTAACTTGCTCTGCATTATCTTTCATTCTTTGCAATACCATCTCAAATGTTACAGGAGCTTCATCTTTTTTCCAACAATCATAATCAGTAACCATTGTTATTGACGCATATTCCATCTCTGCTTCTCTGGCTAATGTAACTTCTGGAACAGTAGTCATTCCAATTATATCTGCTCCTAATTTCTTGAACATAAAACTTTCTGATCTTGTAGAGAATCTAGGCCCCTCTATGACTACAATAGTGCCAAGATTATGTTTTTTATAACCAAGTTCCTCAGCTGTTTGCATTAATAATCCCCTAAGATAATATGAAAAAGGTTCAGCCATACTAATATGTTCGACTTCTCCCACTCTATCATAAAATGTAGTTGCCCTATGTTTTGTAAAATCTAAAAACTGGCTAGGAAAAACAATATCTCCAGGAATTACTTTTTCTTGTAAAGAACCTACTGCACTTGTGGCAAGTATATGTGTACATCCTAGAATTTTTAAAGCAGCTATATTAGCTCTATAATTAACTTGAGTAGGAGGTATTTCGTGTTTCCTTCCGTGTCTAGCAAGTATACAAACATCTACTCCTTGTATTTTTCCACACACAATAGGAGCAGAGGGTTTTCCATATTTTGTGTCTGGATTCTCTTCATGATAATCTTTAACAAGTTCAGGATCATCCATACCACTTCCACCAATAATTCCTATTTTTGTCATTTTAAGAAATTTATTTTTTTCTTTAAAAGCATATATTTATTAGAAAATATATAATCAATTCTTCTTTATCCAAGCCATAATCAATCCAATAAAGAAATCTATCTCAAGTTTTTTTAATTCCCTATCTCTAGGAATTTTATACCATTTTTGTATGCATTTTCTACAGCAACATGCAGTAGCATGCATTCCTATAAAAACAGGATGATTTTTCCAAGGAGTTTGCCTACCATCATTCTTAGGTTTTACTTTAATTCTCTTTTCTAAGATCTCCCTACACTCACTTTCAATCTTTTTTAATCCTTTTTTCTTTATAATATCTAATTCTTTTTTTCCTAGTTTAAATTTCCTTCTGAACTTACTTTTATTTAATCTCAATAATGTAGAATCATATTCACTCATTTTCTAACTCTAACAATGAAATTTTTCTTAGAAAATCTACTATCTTTTTCTTTAGCCTTATTAATTTCTAAAATCTTAAATCCAACTTCTTCCAACAAATCAATAAGCTCTTGTTTATCATATAGATAGTAATATCTTAGATAAGGAACATGTTCTCTATGCCAGGGAATATACAATTCTTTATCCATGCCTTTAAATCTAGGATCTTCAGAATTCCAAACAGTAATAAGTGCTTCTCCTTTATCTTTCAATACCCTATAAAACTCCCGCAAACTTTTCTTTCTAGCTTCTTTTGTTTCAAGACAATGAAGAGTAGCTATAAACAAACCATAATCAAACATCTCATCTTTAAACTCTTTAGGAAGTTTTGTTATATCTGATTTGAATAACTTAGCATTTACTTTTTCTTTATCTATATGTGATAACTGGCCTTTTGAAAAATCCACACCCCAATACTCTATATCCTTATTAGAAATCATATTCCTTCCTGTTCCACATCCCAAATCTATAATTTTTCCTCTTTTACCTTTTAAAAAATCTTCAACAACTTCTAATGATTTTTCTCTAAATTCCTTCCATGGAGCACTAATAATATCCCATATCTTTTCCTGATTTGGTTTTTCAGACATCTCTTTAGCATTAACGATTTTTATTGGAGTTGTCATAAAAAAAGCAATTATTTAAAACTTAAAAATCCTTGTTTTCATCAATGATAAAACCCAAGAAAAACGAAATAAGGAAACCAAGCAAGACATTAGCTGGAGTAACGCCTATAGCAGTTATGACAAAACCCAAGCAATGCAAACATGGAACCTGTTTATACTGTCCTTCTTTAAATGTCCCTCAATCCTACACACCTAAATCTCCTCCAGTATTAAGAGCAGAATTACTTAAATATGATCCTTATGAGCAGATTCAGGCTAGACTTAAAGCCTACAACCTTATGAATCACCCAACAGACAAAATAGAATTAATAATTATGGGTGGAAATTTTCCTGAATATTCTACTAGATATAAGAACTGGTTCATCAAAAGATGCTTTGATGCTTTAAACAACAAAAAATCAAAAAATCTAGAACAGGCAAAAAAACAAAATGAAAAAGCCAAACATAGATGTGTTGCATTATGCATAGAATCAAGACCAGATACAATATTGGAAAAAGATAGGATACAAGAACTCTTAAACTACGGATGTACAAGAGTAGAAATAGGTGTTCAGGCCATAGATGATAAGATATACAAAAAGGTATGCAGGCATCATACAGTCCAAGATGTTATGGATGCTACCTCTCTTCTAAAAAATGCAGGTTTTAAAATAGGATATCATATGATGCTTGGTCTTCCTGGAAGCAATGAAAAAAAAGATATAAAAATGTTTAAAGAACTTTTTTCAGATCCCAGGTTCAAACCAGATCAAATAAAAATATATCCTTGCCAGGTCATCAAAGGAGCTAAACTTGTTTCTTGGTACAGAAATAAAAAATACAAACCTTATACAAAAGAAAAAATTCAAAAATTAATTATTCAGATTATGAGGATTATTCCAAGATATTGTAGGGTTATGAGGATTATGAGAGAGATACCTCCTGATTTTTTAGAAGCAGGAACAACAAGAATAGATCTCAGAAGAGATATTGAACAAGAAATCAAAAAAAAGAAATACAAAATTAATGAGATAAGGTTTAGAGAAATAGGATTTAATATTAGGGATCTGAAACCAGGAAAAAAGATAAATAAGAATCTAAAATTAAAAATAACAAAATATAAATCCTCAGGGGAAACTGAATATTTCTTGGAAATAATAAATAAAGATAATATCTTATTTGCTCTTTGCAGATTAAGAATCAATAAAAATAAGATAGCAATAATAAGAGAATTACATGTTTATGGCAAAGCTTTAGCAATTGGCCAAAAAGCTAATCAAATTGGCCAGCACAAAGGTATGGGAAAAAAGCTCCTAAAAGAAGCAGAAAAAATCGCAAAACAAAACAAAGCAAATAACCTATTGATTATTTCTGGAGTAGGAGTAAGGCCTTATTACCAAAAGCTAGGCTATTCTTTGAAAAATAATTATATGGCGAAAGCCATATAAAATAAAAAAAATAAAAAATTAAGATAACTTACAATTGAGATCAAATGTTTCTGTTTGACCTTCACAGATTGTTCCATCTGCTAACTCTAATGCTGCTGTAACTATTGAAGTAGTTCCCGGATTTGCACTAAACTCAATTGTCTTTGTTTCTAGTGCCTGGAAATTATCAAATTCTCCTCTTTTTGACTCTTTTACATTATCTGTAACAATTACAACTAATTTTCCTTCTCCAACAGAATCTCCTCCCCTTCTAACCTTTACCCATATAAATGGAGTCCATGCGACTGCTTGACATGTAACCTCTTCTATATTTAGATCTAATCCAATACATTGAGCCTGAGCTTCAGCTTGTTCTGCAGCACCTCTTGTTGTTCTTTGTATAACCTGCCAAACAATAACCACAGCTGCTAGAATCAAAAGTATGATAAGTACTGTTGTAATAATCTGGCCTTGTGAGCGTTTTGACTTAACTATCTGATTTCTGCTATAAAATTCAAAATGCGAGTTTGCTTTTCTTTCCATGTTTACCTCCTTTTAACTATTTTAGTTTCCTTGAACTCTAAGAAACTTTCTTTTCTAAAGAAAGTTTGTTATATTTATAAAAAATAAAAAAATAAAAATTTAAGTTTAACAATCAAGTGTTCTTGTCTCTCCTATACAAAGAGTTCCATCATCCATTTCTACAGCTGCTGTAACAGTTGTACTAGTTCCATTATTAGTGTTAACAGTAACTGTTTTTGTTTCAAGCGCATTGATTGTCTCTGCAGGCCCTCTTTTCGAATCTCCTGCACTTCCTGTAGCAGTCACAATAAGATTAGTGCCACCAACACTATCTCCTCCTCTTTTAACAACTACTGCGATATCAGTACCATTACAGTTAACACTCTCTACAGCTAAATCAAGTCCAAAACACTGAGCTTGACCTTCAGCTTGTTCTGCAGCACCTCTTGTTGTTCTTTGTATAACCTGCCAAACAATAACCACAGCTGCTAGAATCAAAAGTATGATTAGTACTGTTGTAATAATCTGGCCTTGTGCTTTTCTTTCCATATTTACCTCCTTTTAATGATTTTTATTATAACTATTATATAATTTACATACTTATAAAACTTTAGTTATTCCTTGTATCTCTCCTATATTTTCTACTAACTGAGAGTGCATTCTCTGAATCATTATTTCTTGTATTTCTTCTTTTAACCTGCCATGACATTCCTTAAGATTTGATTCAGGACTTGTATACACTCCTAAAGGCACATTACAAATCATTTCTTTACCTTCCATCTCTCCAAGATCTTCAGGCCCTTGTTTAACTTGCAATAGTTTAACTTTTATCTGGCATCTATTATCTTTTTTTCCTAATATTTCATAATATGTAATTGTCTCTGCAGCATCTTTAATATAGCTAACTCTTTTGCAATCTATCATAGCACTTGAGAAACATTCTCCACTTTCACATATTGCAGTAAAAAAGAACATAAAATATCCTATAGATATAATTGCTAATAATATTGCTATAACAAGAATTACTTTAATCACACTACTTTTTTTCATGAATCTTCTAAGAACTCAGGGTTTTTAAGAGTTTTTACAAACTAACAAGATTGATATCTGTATCTGTAGTTGTAAAATTCTTAGCAACAATATTACTCACTCCTAATTTTTCTGCTGCCTTGATTATATTAGGAAGTGCTGTATCATTTATAGCCAATACATAAACAGGTTCCTCTGCTCTAAAATAACCTATTCTGCTGATAGGTATTTTTCTTATGACTTCAAGATCTTTATTAAATAAGATAGCTCCTTTTGTTCCGACTAATTCTTCTACTTCTTCTTTGATTTTTTCTTTTTCTTTATCCGTCATCTTCTCTATCTTTACTGATTTTTTAGAACTATCTGCTCTTTCTGTCCATCTTTCTCTTCCAGATCTTTTATCAGTAAATTCGTTTACAGGAACCTTTCTTCTTAATGCCTGTAAAATCTCTTTGCTCGTCAGCTCTTCTACTTCTTTGCCTTCTGGAGCAACTGCAATATAGTCAACTTCTGCATTCTCTGTAACATTTTTGATTATCAACTTTCCTCCCCTATCTCCATCAACAAACAGTGTAACTTCCTTTTCTTTACTTAATTCTTTGATTGTCTCTGGAAGTTTAACTCCATTCATACATATAACATTATTTATACCTTGTTTTAACATATTCACAACATCTGCTCTTCCTTCTACGACAATTATCTCCTTACCACTAAGATCCCCACAAGGAAGATTATCATTTCCATATGATTTTATAGCACTAGCTTTTGTCCTACTTCCGAGTTCTCTTCCCATATCTTTAATTCCTCCTTCTTCAGACATCTTTTCCATTAATTGTCTTGCCCTGTCCATAATATAATCTCTCTTATTTCCTCTAACATCCTCTACATCTTGAACATTTATTTTTGTCTCACTAGGGCCTATTTTTTCTATAGTCTCAAGTGCAGCTGCAATAAGTGTAGTCTCTGTTTTATCCATAGCTGAAGGAATCTCTATATCTCCAATTGTTTTTCCTTCTTCAGAACTCAAATTAACATCTATCCTTCCTATTTTTCCTTGCTTTTGCAATTCCCTCATCTCCATATCCTCTCCTAACAAACCTTCTGTCTGCCCAAAAAGAGCCCCAATTACATCTGGTTTTTCTATAGCTCCTTCTGCTTCAAATTTTGCATGTACAATATATTTTATTGATGTTGGCGCAATTTTTGCCATTTTATTTTCTTTGTTCTAGAAAAAGATACATACTGTTATTAGGCAGTATCAAATGTGCCAAAGACACTTAATACATAATAATCACCATTAATAATCTAATCAACCCAAAAATAATTAGTTGGTTCTGATCATGATTAGTGATATTTTGATTAATCTTTGTGATATCTTTTTCATAATTTAATCTAATTATTTCATATTCTGGTTATTTATAAATTTTTCGGTGTAGTGCCTAAATTATCCAAGTAGGATATCTAAAAATCTTATTATTCTCTTTTTGTTTTCAGAGGTTATTTTATTGTTCTCTACAACATAATTATTCAAGTTTTGCACTTTATTTTGCACAAAATTTTTAATGATAGGTATTGTAAAATTTAGCTTATTCCCAATAGACATATTAGAAAGATTTTTACTGGTTTTTACTTGTCTCCTATCTTCTTGAGTCTTTTGACCTGACTTTGCCTGATTAGGTACTCCTGATTCTTTTGCATCAGTCTGTCTTTGTTGAGGGGTTTCTATCTCAGTTTCTCTTTCTCCTGTTGCCCCTCCTGATAAGCCTGTATCATCATCTATAGTAGGAGCAGGTTGTTGGTCCTCATCATCTTCAATAATATAAGATTCCTCAAGTGTAATGCTTGTCCCAAAATCAAAAATTACTTCCACACTTTCCTCATCATTAAACTCTATTTTAAAAGTTGTTATATCTGAACAACTATAATCTTCAACAAGGATCTCATAATCAGAAATATCATAATTAGTTATTTCTGTAGCACCGCACTTCATGTATTTTAATTCTAGGTCCTTATCTGTATCTTCAGAAACTGATTTATCTAATTCTATTCTAAAATCCCCCTCTCCAGTGAGATTTAATTCAACTGTCCACCTATCATCATATAATTCATCATTCAGAAGTTCTATCTTTCTTAAATTTACTTCAAATTCTTGATAAGATAAATGAGGAGTAGTCCATATAATCTTGTCTATGTAATCATCTTCATCTAAGTCTTCATAAGAATCAATATCTAAACAAGATCCATTTAAATATTTTAAAGATACTCCTGAAGATTCATTTTCATATAATAGTTCTGATATATTTATATAAGATTCAACATCACTATAACTAATATTTGAAAAAACAACAATCCTTTTATAATAGTCATTAATCATTGATTCATTTATCATAGGAGGGTCTGTATAATATTCTATTGTAAATTCTTTACCAATGTCATCAACTATTAATAAGCCATTTCCATTAAATTCATATGAATCAGTTTCTACTTCTGTGTCATTGTTATAGATGGTTATATTAATAGCTTGTTCATGGATGCTAGTTGAAAAATCTGAGTCTGATTCTAAAATAATTGTTTTTTCCCATTTTACAGGAAGATTGATCTCTGCTTGCCCTTGAATTATAGACTCTGATTTTCCTATGCTTTCTTGTTCAGATAAGCTTATTTGTGCAGACTCTTGAAAAATTTCTGCATCCCCATAGTAAATCTTTAATACTAGATTATATGTTCCTATCTCTCCATAACTAAGATTAAACATATCAAGAGGGATTAATATAGCCTCTTCATCTCTAAGATATTCCTCTCCAAAACCATATTCTGTTTCATTTGTTTCATTATTTGTCCTATTTCCAACCCAGCCATAACCTTCTCCTGACCCAGAGAGAGTACATGATTCAATATAATAATAAGAATTGTTCTCAGGAAGATTCAAATTTCCCTGTATATTCAGTTCTTCAAAAGTCATATTTGAAGAATTATCTCCTATAATCAGGCTAAAGATAGAATCCTTAGGAAGAAGTTCTCCATGTCTCATTATGAATTGAAAGTCTCCATCAATTATCTGATTTACACTATAATCCTGCTCCTGTATATCTAATGATATTCGACCTACCAACATATTTGAAAAATTAAAATAAAATCCTACACCTATAATATAGATAGCCAATAAGATTATAAGTATCCTTATTATTAAATCCTCTTTTCTCATATTATAATATTATTTTGCTTGCTTATAAAATTAACTCAGCAAAACAATCCTCTGTTTCATAAAGTGTTAATTTTCTTAATCCTTCTATATCTAACTCTTTCTTAATCCACAAAAGAATATTTTCAGTAGTAGGATTTTCTATTATCTCATTTAGATAGCCATGGTCTAGTTTGTCTATAATCTTTCCATTTACTATTTGCTTTATCTCTCTAAAATCCCTAACCATTCCATCTTCTTTTACTTCTCCTTCTACTGCCACAATAAGTTTCCATGTATGTCCATGCAAATCCTTGCATTTTCCATTATAACCTGGAAGTTTGTGTGCAGCATCAAATTTAAATATCTTGCTTATTAACATTTTATATGCATATTATTTCTACTATATAAATCTTTAAATATCTATTATAGATAATTATATATTATGAAAAAAAGGTTATTAATCCTATTTTTAACTATTATCATTCTCACTAGCCTTATCTCTGCTATTAATCTCGAAATAGAGAAAGACCCAGTAGCTAATATGGCTATTATTGAGTTAAATAAACCAGCCATAATAAATCTAGAGATAACAAATAAGGGATCTTCAAGTAATTTTGAGATATATTCTTTGGTGGGAGTGGAATTAGAGCCAAAAGAGACAATTTTTATTGAACCTGGAGAAACAGAATCAATAGAACTTAAGATATATCCAAAATCTACTCCTGAGTTTTATAGTTTTGAATATAAAATAAGGGATGAAAATGAGGATATTCAAAATGACAATTTAGATATAAATATTGTTCATCTAAACGACGCTTTTGAGTTCTCTGTAGATAACATAGATTTGGAATCACAAGAGACAATAGTCTATCTGGAAAACAAAGGAGGGCATAATCTTGAAGATATAAAGGCAGAGATAAGTTCTGTTTTTTTTAATCAAGAAATTGAATTTTCACTAGAACCATTTGGGAAAAGAGAATTTAAAATAGATATAGACAAAGAACTTGCAAAAGAAGTTATTGCTGGGAATTATATTGTAGAGGCCTCTTTGATTATAGAGAATAAAACAGCAAGCTTAAGTAGTGTGATGAAATTTGCAGAAAAATCAGGAATAGATACTGTAGAAAATATAGAAGGATTATTGTTAAGAAGGCATGAAATAGAAAAAAGAAATCTGGGAAATATTCCTGAAGAAGTAGTTATCAGTTTTAATAGAGATATCTTCTCTAGTTTATTTACAACATTTAATATTCTTCCAAGCAAGAAAGAGAATCAAGGATTCAATGTAAAATATATCTTTAGAAAGCAGTTAGGACCTGATGAATCTTTAAGAGTAATAGCAAAAACAAATTGGATATTTCCAATATTAATCATAGTCATATTAGTACTAATCATTTATTTTGCAAAAAGATATTCTTCTTCAAAGTTAATACTAAGAAAGAAAGTATCTTTTGTCAGGACAAAAGGAGGAGAATTTGCATTAAAAGTAAGTATAATAGCAAAAGCAAGAAGTTTTTGTGAAAAAATAAGAGTTATAGATAAACTTCCTGCAATGGTAAAGGTATTTGAGAGGTATGGTACAATAGCTCCTGATAATGTAGACGAGAAAAATAGGCGATTAGAATGGACACTTGACTCTCTTGGGGAAGGAGAAGAAAGAGTATTAAGCTACATAATATACAGCAAGATAAGCATTCTTGGAAAATTTGAGCTTCCTGAAGCTCGTGCTATATATGAGCATCAAGGTAAGGTAAAAGAGACAGAATCTAACAAGGCTTTTTTTATTAATGAGTCAAGGAACAATTAGTTTTATATATCTTGATTATATATTTTATTTATGGAAGAGAATATAGAAAAAGAGGAACCAATTAAAGATAATTCTTCTAAAAAAATAATTCTAATAATAGTAGGTTTAGTCTTAGTAATTCTAATTACATTATTTATTATTAGAATGGTTGCAGCAAGATATCTTATAAATCATGGTTTTGAAGATTCAAGGCAAACAATACTAAAAAGTATTAATGGAGGAATTAGTAATATAGATAAAAGTAATATAAGAAATATTACAAATATTCCTGAAGCACAAGAAGCTATATTATCAACTAAAGAATTTGTAAATAATCAAATCAATGAATTAAGAAGTAGTGAGGGTGCCAATATTCCTTCTAACCTTACTTTTGGAGATAGATCGATATTTCAAGTTTCTACTAATTCAATTCTTATTTCCCTTATAGAAAATCTATTTGCTGTATTAGAAGAAAATGAGTATGAAACAGAGAGAACTCATGAAAATTATATTGCTCAAACATTAGACACTTTACAGGTTCTTGCATTACAAACAAGGACTCATCAGGCAATACAGCGCTCTCTAAGATCTCACTCTGAAAATTATACGGATTTAAATTTATTAATGAAGATAGAAAGTTTTGCAACTAACATGGAAGTATCAACACAACAAGATATTAATAATGTTCAAGTAAAAGAAGATTGCCTAGATTTATTTGAAGAGGCACCTAAGGAATCAACATTTAACCAAGCTATTAAATCTAAAAATTTCTTAGGACGAATACTGCTCAATAGAAATCTTAATCAGATCTGCCAAGGTTTGGAGATATATAGGAGAAAAAATACTATTAAAACCTTAGAAAGATCTAAGATTGAATCAAATCCAGTTGTTTTAGTTATAGACAAAATACAGGTCAATACTTTTGTTAGATGTGGAATTAATAGCGACTGTCCTTATATAGAAGAAGTTTCTCAAGATCTAAATAATGCTTTAAGGTAATCATCAAAACCTTTAAAATCCCCATATCCTTCTAGTTTTCATAGCCCCCAGTAGCTCAGTGGTAGAGCAGTCGGCTGTAGACCGGCGTGTCCCAAGTTCGAATCTCGGCTGGGGGATATATCCTATTGAAAATAGGATTTAATTCTGAGTTTTGGAGAGAGCATATAGAAGGTGATTAGTTCGAAGGGAGCATTTTCATTTTGAAGTAATTTTAGCTATCAATAAGAAAATGAAAGTGCGATGAGGAGGCTGGGGGATATTTTTTTATCACAATAATTCTTAAAAACTGAAAAATTATGGAAAAATATGGCTGTACAACAAGTAACAATTCCAGCAGAAAAAATATTCTACAATATTCTTATTGGAGGGGATCTTCTTTCAAGAATTCCTGAAAGACTAGATACAGATAGAAGATCTGCAATTATAACAGATAGTAATGTTAATGAATTATATGCAGGCAATCTAAATCATATGATGCAGGCAGCAGGTCATGATTCCCAAGTATTTGATTTTCCAGCTGGAGAAAAGAGTAAGACACAGAGAATGGCTATGAGCCTCATAGAAAGAATGTCTACAGAAGGTTTTGGAAGAGATTCTAGAGTATTAGCATTAGGAGGAGGAGTTGTAGGAGATTTAGGAGGTTATGTAGCAGCTATATTTAGAAGAGGAATTCCTCTAATCCAAATTCCAACAACAATACTTGCTCAAGCAGACTCATCTATTGGAGGTAAGGTAGGAGTAGATACAGATTTTGGAAAAAACTTAGTAGGAGCATTCAAACATCCAGATGCTGTATATATGGACATGGTTACTCTTAAAACTCTTTCTAGGAATGAGAGAATAAATGGATTAGCAGAAACAATCAAACACGGAGTTATCCTAGATCCAAAATTCTTTGATAAATTAGAAGAACATATGGTTGAGGCAGTATTAAAAGGAGATATAGAAGCATTCCAATACATAGCTGAGCAAAACTCTAGAATAAAAGGACATGTTGTAATGCAAGACCCAAATGAAGAAGGGCTTAGAAGAATTCTTAATTACGGGCACACAGCAGGCCATGCAATAGAAAAACTTGCGAACTATGTTCTTCCACATGGAGAGTGTGTAGCAATAGGAATGAATGTCGCAGGAACAATAGCCTATCTTACAGATACTGGATTTACAGCAGGAGACTTAGCAAGGCAAAATGATCTATTAAGAACAGCAGGACTTCCAACAACAATTCCAGGATATATTTCTAATGAAGATATTATTAATGTTACTTCTCATGATAAAAAAGCAAAACAAGGAAGAGCAAGATATTGCCTTCCATCTAGATTAGGAAAAATGGCAAAATTTGATGGAGAATATGCAATATATGTTGATAATAAAATAGTAGAAGAGGCTTTGAATAGGTGTAGATAATGGAAGAAGCTGATATCTTAGAATTAATGGAATATGCAAGAGCACAAGTTGCATCAAAACAAGGCATGCTTGATAGGATTGATCTAATAAGAGCAGTAAGAGCAAGATACAAAGCTTCTTATGCATCAAAAATAAAATCAAATAAAATAATAAGGGCAATAGATGAAGCTGAAAAAAGAGGAGCAATAGTATTACAAGATCCTCACATAGGCCATGATATTCAAACAGCAGAATCTGGAAAAAAATACTTCTTAGGAACAGGAAGAATAGAAGAACTTGATGCTGATTTACATTCCCTAGGTGAACAAGCAGGTTTTCAACATAATAGAGAGAATCTAGATAAAAGTTTAGTAAGGCATATTTACGGAGCTGATGATTTTTATCTCAACATAGATACAACAACAGGAGTTGTTTATGTATTTACTTTTTCAAGCCCAAGAGATAATTTAAGCGCAAGATATTTCAGAAGAGATTATAGAAGACTTGCTTCTGAAGGATTAAATATAGCAACAGCACAACCTCATTTTACAGGTAAGGCAGCAATAAGAACTATGAGGGCTCATGCTAAGGAGAGAAGAAAATGAAAATAAGAACTAAAAAAATACTATCAACAATATTAGGAGTTTATGTTGCTAATATTACTGGAAATTTCATAGCAAAATCACATGATTTTGAATCAGCCCTAGCAAGAGGAGAAAGGGATCTAGCAAAAAAGGTAAGACAAGAAATATTAAGCTCAAGAATGCTTGTTCCATATCCTATTGAATGGATGTTGCCAAACAGATCAGTAGATTATTTTGAAATATTTAGAAAAATATAATCATCTCTTTTTCTTTCTTCCTTCCCAAGCCTGAAGGATCTCTAACGGAATACCAAGAACTACTGTATTGCTCTGATCACTACTTAGATCATTCAGGGTTTGTAATGTTCTAAGATGAAGAGCACCTGGAGCTTTTGCTAATGTTGCAGCTGCTTTAGACATATTTGTAGCTGCAATAACCTCTCCTTGTGCTTTGATTATAACTGCTCTCTTCTCTCTCTCTGCTTCTGCTTCTTTACCTATTGTTCTTTTTAATTGTTCTGGAAGCTCTACATGTTTCAGTTCTACAGATTCTACTTTTATACCCCAAGGATCTGTAGCTAAATCCACTATCTCTCTTATCCTTTTACTGACAGAATCTCTTTTGCTTAACAACTCATCTAAGGAAACTTCTCCAACAACATCCCTCATTGTTGTCTGAGCAAGTTGAGAAACAGCATAATTAAACTTCTCTACTTCAATAATAGCTTTTTTAGAATCACTAACTTTGTAATATAATACTGCATTTACTTTGATAGAAACATTGTCTTTTGTAATAGCATCTTGATCAGGCACATCTATAGCCTTAACTCTTATATCTACTCTCTCCCATGCCTGAAAAATAGGAAGAACTAATCTCAAGCCAGGATTCATCATTCCTGAATATTTTCCAAGAGTAAATTTAACCCCTCTTTCATATTCCTTAACTATTTTCAATCCAGCCAGAATATAGAATATTAATACAGTGATTACATAAGACCATACCATATTCTAAGTTATGTATTTGAGTTAATAAATCTTTTGATTGTTGTTACTAAAATTTTAAGTGAAAGATTATGATAAACTTTAAAAACCCATATTAATATCCCTAATTAACTAAATTTTTTGATTATAAAAAATGGAAGAAGGCGAAGAAATGAAAACTGAAGGCGGAGAAGAAGCTGCTCCTGCTGCTGAAGAACCAGCTGCTGAAGGCGGAGAAGAAGCTGCTCCTGCTGCTGAAGAAGCTGCTCCTGCTGCTGAAGAACCAGCTGCTGAAGACGGAGAAGAAGCTGCTCCTGCTGCTGAAGAACCAGCTGCTGAAGGCGGAGAAGAAGCTGCTCCTGCTGCAGAATAAGAATACTTTTTTATTTTATTTTTATTTTTTTAAGAACTAAATCTCTAATTCAAGGACATTATTTTTATCATCTTGTTCTTGTGTTCTTGAATTTATTTTTATGATTATTTTAGAGGTATCCCTATTAGGCAATAGTAAATTTCGCACATAAAAACTTTTTCCGCCCCCAAATTCTATATTTCCCAACTCAAATCTCTCTAATAATTCTTCTTCAGAATATACATATAAATCAACATCCTTAGCATCAATCATACCCTTATTTTTTAAAAGGATATCAAAATTAAAATATCTTCCTGACTTATTTGCACTAATATTAGATATATATAATTCAGCCATAGGTTCTATTGAATATAATTCTTTTAGAAACTCAGACAAGTTAGGATTAATATCTTGATTACAATTAACATAAGGATACATTACCTTGCTGGAATCATTAATATGATCAAATCCAAAAACATGGAGCAATTCATGTAACTCTGTTATTGGTTTTTCACATGCAGACTCATTGTATAGTAAGACCTTGCCTTTTAATATTATTGGATATAGGGTGCTATTAACAATTCTTGTTGGCCCTCCTTCTCCAACAATAAACAAATTCTCTTCTCTCTCAAAAGAATCAGGAGAACATCCAATCAATATGTCTGATTCTTTATCATCATAAACCTGATGGAAATCTAAAATAAAATCTGTTTCCTGCCTAATGATAGCAAAAGCCTCTTTTATATTTGGAACTTTATATCCATTACATCCTTCTTCTATATAATAGCTTATGTCATTATGATTAAATCTCATATTCGGATAGAACTGAGAAACATCATTACTAACATTTACTGCCATAGGGGTATCTACCACTCTTCCAAGAATCCTAAATTCTTGTGTCTCTCCAGGGAGATTTTGATAAAGATAATAAGCACTAAAGATTAATATGTTGAAGGATATTAACAAAACCAAGAGTGTACCTATTTTATGCATAATTACGAGTATTACCCTTGAGTTATAAACTTTATTATATCTCAATATATTTATCCATAAATTTATAAACAAAAAATCTGTGATGTTTGTATGCCCGCGTAGTGTAGTGGTCTAGCATTCAACCCTGTCACGGTTGCGACCCGAGTTCGAGTCTCGGCGCGGGCGTGTTCTTAAGAATTCTAACGAGGAGAGTTTGAGTTGAGAAATATCATCTAGAAATAATCAGCATAGTATCACTAGGTTATGTTGAGAGCAGGCGCGGGGGTCTTATCTTTCTGACTATTGGGATACAAGAATTTAAATAAGAACTAAACATTGTAATCTAATGAAAAAGAGATCACTAACCATTTCAATAATAATATTAGTTTTAATTATAATGGGAGCTGTCTTTATAATTTTAAAGGGAATTAATAATAATTCGCAAAATAATATTTCAGGTAACTCTGATTACAATATCTCATTTATATTAAATCACACATTACAAGATGAGTACCATGCCGAAGCAATTTATAAAAAAATAATAGAGGATTTTGGAGAGCAAAGACCTTATATTAATATTGTAAGAGCTGAAAAAAGACATTCACAAGCAATCGAAAATCTTTATAGAAATTATAATCTCCTAATACCTGATAATGAATGGGAAGATGATGAAAAGATTCCTTCTTTTAATTCTCTCCAAGAAGCTTGTCAAGCAAGTGCACAAGCAGAGATAGATAATATTGATTTATATGAAGAATTATTGCCAGTTATCAAAGAAACAGACATTAAAACAGTATTTACTAATAATAGAGATGCTTCAAAAGACAAACATTTACCAGCATTCAATAAGTGCTCCTAAAACAGATACTTTTGATAGCAATCTTTACAATAATATTTATAAACACAATTTTCTCAAGTAATTAATGGCGACTTATATTCCAGGAAAAGTTTATAGAACTTTAACAAACGCAGAACTTCTTTTAGATATTGCATTAGCTTCTCTAGAAAATGACACCTTAACACCTGTAGAAAGAAAAGAATTTGCATTAGCATTAAGACAACATGCAGGAGAGATTAGAGAGGCATATACTAGAGTAGGGCCTTCAAATGAAATAGATCAAAGAGGCCTTGTAAAATCACTAGACGGTTTAGATTCTGGAGTTGAGGATTATTGTAATTTCGCAGATAATGGAAAAAAAGATCCAGATGCAGCATCAGTCATAAGAGGGCATCTTTTAGATCTAGCAGCACACAGAGAACAAACATTACAGCTTTCTAAGGAATAGGTTTTTAACCTATTATTTCTTATTAATTTTAATTAAACATTCATAGAAAAAATGGTAACATATGGAATAGAACTTGCAGGACCTATAATCTCTATACTTTTCGGAGTGCTTGTATTAGCTTTTCCAAAATTCTTAAGATATTTTGTAGGGCTCTATTTTATTATAATAGGAATACTAAACTTATTTAGGGTGTAAGCTTTAATAAGATTTAAAAATACAAGTTTTCCTATATTAATATGGGTAAAGTAAAATCCTTTATAAGTCAGAGTGTAAGAGTATGGCATCTTCTTAGGAAGCCTACTATGGATGAATTTAAGATAGTAACAAAAGTTAGTGCAATAGGATTGGGATTAATAGGATTAATAGGATTTCTTATAACTATTATTATGAGCTTTATCCCATTTTTATAAAATAGAAAGATTTATAATCTATTATTTTTATATGAAGGTATATTTTTCTTACAAAACTTTTTAAACCACTCTGGTTTTGTTTGAAAAAGAAGAAAAAATGGAAGAAAAGAAAGTAGAAGAAATAGAAGAAAAACAAGAAGGATCTGAAAATAGTTATATCTATGTCATTAAGGTAACAACTAATAAAGAAGATAAGGCTCTAGAGATGATCTCAGATAAAGTGAAGAAAAAAGAACTAGAAGTATATTCATTAACCAGGCCTCATGGACTTAGGGGTTATATATTTTTAGAAGCAAAAGACAGAGAAACAGCTGAAGAAGCAGCATATAATCTTCCCTATGTTAAAGGTATTATCGGAAAAACAGTTACTTATGATGAGATAAAGAACATGCTGACTCCGAGTGTAGAGGAGATGAAGATAGAAGAAGGAGATATAGTAGAGATTATCGGAGAGCCATTTAAAAAAGAAAAAGCAAAAGTTACAAGAGTAGATAAGCAAAAAGCAGAGGTAATAGTGACTTTATTAGGAGCAGTTGTTCCTATGCCTGTAACAGTAAAAATGGATAATGTCCGAGTAATAAGAAGAGAAGAAGGAGAGGAAGGAGAAGAGGAAGAAGAGAAAGTGCAAGAAATGGGAGAAGGCCCAAAAATCGGAGGATTATAATAAACTTTTTAAAACCAATTTTAATCTAAAATAATATGATAATTAAGTTATTAGTCGATGGAGGAGCAATGAAGCCAGGTCCAATTGTAGGACAACAGCTAGGCCCAGCAGGTATAAACATAGGAGAGGTTATATCTAAGGTAAATGAGGCAACATCTAATTTTAAGGGTATGAAGGTTCCTATCATATTGGATGTGGACACAAAATCAAAAGAATTCTCAATAGAGGTTTCCTCACCCCCTACTTCTGAATTATTAAAAAAAGAAATAGGATTAGAAAAAGGATCTGGAGATCATAAAAAAGAAAAAGTAGCAAACATAGGAATAGAGCAAGCAATAAAAGTAGCTAAAACAAAACATCCAAATATGTTGGCTAGGGATTTTAAATCAGCTGTTAAATCTGTAGTAGGTAGTTGTGCTAGTATAGGGATATTAGTGGAAAATAAAGAAGCTGTAGAATTAGAGCAGGATATAGCATCTGGAAAATTTGATAAGGAAATTCAAGAACAAAAAATAGAAATAAGTCCTGATAAAAAAACAAAACTAAAAGCTTATTTTGATAAAGTAGTTAAAGAACAAAAGGCAGTCGCAGCAGCAGAAGAAGCTGCAAAAGCTGAAGAAGAAGCAGCTAAAGCTAAAGCAGCAGAAGGAGCTGAGGAAGCACCTGAAGAGGGTGCTGAAGGTGCTGAAGCTGCAGAAACTGCGCCAGCAGAAGAAAAGAAAGAAGAATCTCCTGCTGAAGAAAAGAAATAAGGTTTATAAACAAAAAATCCCCATTTCTAGTATATCTAGCAAGGGGTTGTAGTATAGCCTGGTTAGTATCCAAGCTTTGGGAGCTTGAGACCCCGGTTCAAATCCGGGCAACCCCATTTTTATATAATATGGTAAAAACAAAATTAGTAAAATCAGCTGGCAGATATGGAGCCAGATATGGTCAAAGAATAAAGAGAAAAATAGCCAATATAGAGAGAAATCAAAGAAAAAAACAAATATGCCCTTTTTGTGGCAGGACAGTCAAAAGACTATCAAAAGGAATATGGCAATGCAAAAGATGCAAAAAGAAGTTTGCAGCACATGCTTATTATATAGAAAAAGGTTCTATAACTGTAAAAAAAGAAGATAAGATAAAAAAACAAGAAGAGGAGAAAAAAGCCAAACCTTTAAAAAAAGAGAAACCAAAATTAAAAGAGAAGAAAACAACTAAAAAATCTAAAACAAAGACAAAATGATGCAATTAAATAAATACTCAGGAAAGGTGACCTGTTAGGAAAACCTGAGTTTTCATACAGAATGGCAACATACAAATGCTTTCATTGTGGAAAATCGATATCAGATAAGGCTTTAGAAAAGAGATTTATATGCCCTAATTGTGGTTCAAAAGTATTCTATAAATCAAGAAAAGTCATATCAAAAGTTAAAGCTGAATAAAATGGAAGTTGATAAAGAAACAGAAGCTCAGATACAAGAACTGCAAATTATTGAACAGAATTTACAGAATGTCCTTATGCAAAAACAAGCATTGCAATTAGAATTATCTGAAGTAGAAAATGCTGTAAAAGAACTCTCTAGTGCAAAAGATGAAATATACAAAATAACTGGCCAGGTAATGATAAAAGCAGATAAAGGAGATATAGAAAAAGACCTAAAAGAAAAACAAAAGGTTATTGAATTAAGAGTTAAGTCTTTAGATAGTCAAGAAAAAAATCTTTCTAAATCCTCTGAGGATTTGAGGAAAGAGGTCCTAGGAAAAATCAAAAAATAGCCTCTATTTTGGTTTCCTTGAATCATAGAAATCTTTATAAACTTTCTAGAACAAAATTTAATATGGTATTTAAGAAGATAAAAAAAGGTATATCTAATCTGATGTCTGGAAGCGATGATGAGGCAGAATATATCGAGATAGATCTTGGACAAGAAGTAAAGAAAAGCAAGATAATGGTCAAGCCATTTATACTAAAAAAATTCGAAGATATTAACACTATTCTAAATTCTTTAAGAGAAGGATATACTATTGCTGTAATAGATATTAAGCCTCTAAAAAGCAAAGACCTTATAGAGCTTAAAAGAGCTATCTCAAAAATCAAGAAGACAGCTGATGCTCTAGAAGGAGATATTGCAGGTTTTGGAGAAGGAACAATAATAGTTACTCCTCAGTTCGCAGAGATAAGCAAGATGCCTGCTAAGATATCTGAGGATAGAGAATTAGATCTTAGAGAGAGATAATCCTTAAAAAGAAAGTTAATTAAGTAATTTTTATATGATCCCTTATATCAATACAAATCTGAGTGAAGAGGATGTTGATTTTCTTGGATATTGTGAAATCCATTCTAGAACCCCTAGAGCATTGTTTTCTATTCATCATGTTGATAAGCTTTGCAAATTAATAAGGCAAGAACCTTATGATAGTTCATCAGGGCCTAGACCTGGCTTTGTGTCTATTCATGAAGAGCAGATGAGAAAATTACTTGAGTTAATAGTTTCTCAACACACTAGAGAATCCTGATTTCCCAAAAACTTCTTAAACCTATTATATATAATAGGAGTATGAAAATTATGCATGTGGAAACAAGGCTTAAAACTAAGGATATAGACCTTGGCCTTTTATCAAAACTTCCATCTCAGCTATTTATAATATATAGTATACAGTATAAAGACCTAGCAAGCAAGATAAAAAAGGAATTATCAAAAAAACATAAGATAATAGGTTTCAAGCAAGTATTAGGATGTACAAAACTTAAGACCAAGTATCCTATTTTACTCATAGCAGATGGTTTGTTTCATGCTATAAACATCGGTCTTCAAAACAACTCAGCTATTTATATATATACAGGTAAGGAAATTAATCAGCTAGACAGAAAGATCATAAAAAAACTAAAAGCAAAACAAAAGGCAGCTCTCTCAAACTTCTATATGGCAAAAAAAATAGGAATTCTTGTTTCTACAAAACCAGGACAAAACAGAATGCAAGATGCTTTAAAACTAAAAAAAAGACTTGAAGCAAAAAACAAGCAAGCTTATGTTTTTATTGCAGATAATTTAGATTTAGGAGAAATTGAGAACTTTTCTATAGATTCTTGGGTAAATACAGCCTGCCCAGGACTAGCTAGAAATATGGGAAAAATAGTAAACATCGACGATATAATTGATTTTTAAAGTTTTTCGTTGTTTATTATATAGTTCAAAAAAACGAAACATTTATAAAGTGTATTAACTCTCCAATTGTAACAAAATGAAGACAAAATCATTAACATTTATGTTGATATTTGCAGTATTTCTTTCAATAGCAATGGTTGCTGCAGCAGAATTATCTGTAACAAGCCCTGCATCATTAACTATGCCTGGCATGTCTACATCTTATACTATATCTAATACAAACACATCAAGAGATGTAACTGTTAATATTGGTTCTATAAGCCAGATGACAGATGGTGCTGGAAATAACTTTACATTATCTCAATCTCAATCAGGTAATGTTGTTATTCCAAATGGAACATCTATTACTGTTACAATAGCTAATTCTTCAAGTGTGCCTAGTGGTTTTTCATTAGGAACTTTTTCACAATCATATTCAATATCAAATGTTGATAATCCTACTGAGAATTATTCAAGATCTGTAAGTTTTCTTAATTCTTTTTGTGAATATGGAAATATAGACAATGGATCTAGATACTTAGAAATAACAAGAATCAAGGATAAAAGCTCAGATGATGAATGGGAGTGGAGACCTTTAGATGAAGTAGAAATAGAAGTTAAGGTAAAATTCAATTCAGATGACGATGACGATGACATTGATGCTGTTATAGAGATAGGCTTATGGGATACAGCTGAAAATGAATGGGTAGACTTAGATGAAGATGATGAAGATCTTGAGAGAGATATAAGCTTAGATGAAGGAGACTCAGTAACAGAAAAATTCACTATAAATATTCCTGTCGATATTGGAGATGGAAATGATTATAGATTCTATGTTAAGACATATGAAGAAGGAGATGAAGAAGTCATATGTAGGGATTATGAGGATAATGATTATTATCAAGAAGTTAAAATAGAGAAAGAATCATACGATGTTATAATCCACGATATTGACTTATCAGCAGATACTGTTCCATGTGGTCAGGAACTACAAGTTAATGCAAAGATATACAACATAGGAGAACATGACGAAGAAAAGATATATGTTACTCTAAAAAGCCCAAGTCTTGGATTAAATATGGATTCAGAAGTATTTGAATTAGAAGAAGGAGACGAAGACTTCAAGAGAGTATACTTTAACTTTATTGTTCCTCAAAATGTATCAGAAGGAAGTTATACACTTGAAATGATGACTCATTTTAGGTATAGAGATTCAACAGATGTATACTTAGAGCATTCAGATGCTGTTCTCTCAACTATAACAATAGAAGGAAACTGCTTAGGATCAGAAGTTAGAGACGCTTCAATAGCAGCAGAACTTAGCTCTGAAACACCAGAAGCAAGGGCAGGAAAGCCACTTGTTGTTGATGTTGTTATAAAGAATACAGGAAACGCAGAAACAACTTATACTGTATCTGTATCAGGAAATAGTTTATGGTCTGAAGTAGAATCAGTAGACCCAGCTACTTTTACTCTAAGTGCTGGAGAAAGCAAAGAAGTAGAAGTAGAATTTGATGTAGATGATGATGCAGAAGGAGAAAAAGAATTTGTAATAAAAGCAGATTATGGAACAAGCTATGTTGAACAAAAGGTAGTAGTGGATATAGAAGAAGGATTTTCTTCAAGTGCTGTTATGGATCACCTTAAAGAGAACTGGTTCATATATGTTATAGTATTAGTAAATGTACTATTAATCATACTAATCATAGTAGTTGCTAGAAGAATAGCAAGAAGACCAGTAGCTGCTTAAATCTTTTTATTTTCTTTTAATTTAACAAATATTAATCCTATTATATAACCTAATACCATTCCAAATAACACATCACTTAGGTAATGTATATTAAAATATATTCTTGAAAAAGCTATCAATATCGCTAATATCAGCCATATGATCTTAAGTTTTGGATATTCTCTGTCAAGTATAGGCAACATGGAAAATATGACCATTGCATGCCCACTTGGAAAAGAATAATCAGGCAGCAATCCAAAGAACATTTTATCCATACCAAAAGGTCTTGATCTTTGAATGAATCCTTTTAATAAGAAAGAGACAGCAGAAGAACCTAATACAGTATATACCAGAGCAGGAAACCATTTTCTAGTGTCTTTCCTATACAAAAACAACACAATAACTAATAAGATTAGTATAATAGATATAGTATTTATAGAAGTAAATAATCCAAGTATTATATCAAGCACATTATTCTTAAATGAATTAACAAATAATAATATAAATTCATCATAAAAAAAGCTAATAATGCCAATAATACTTAATATGCTGAGAATAATGCCCTCTTTTTTACTTATCATGATTATTAAAAATAGAAATAATTATTTAAATACCTTCTTACTTCTAGAAATATGAAAAGAGAGAAAAATTATCTGAATATTTTTATTAGGTATCTAATAATTTTAATAATAGGTTTAATATTCTATTTTACACCTATTGCAGATTATATCTTATTAATGTTAACAATATATCCTATAAGCTTCTTATTAGATCTATTTTTTGAGTCTTTTGTGCACAGCAATTATATTTTCTTAGAATCAATAGTAATAGAGATAATTCCTGCTTGTGTAGCTGTGTCTGCTTATTTTTTATTATTGATACTTAACTTAACAACTCCTATGAAGAAAGCAATAAGAGCTAGATCTTTAATCTTTTCCTTGCTTTTATTGTTAGTAATAAATATATCAAGAATATTCATCTTATCTGTAATGCTAATCAATGATTTTTCTTATTTTGATATTACACATAAAGTCTTCTGGTATGTTCTGAGCATACTAATAGTAGTAGGAATATGGTTCTTGACAGTATATAGATATAAGATCAAAGCAATACCAGGTTATACAGACCTTATATTCCTAAAAAAACAACTTAATAAATCCAAGGCTAGCTAGGGCCATAACAACTCCTGCTATTAGGACTCCTGTCATTATAGCTATTATACTTTCCTTCCTCTCCAAATCAAGCAACCAAGCTATAAATGTTCCTGTCCATGCTCCTGTAGTTGGAAAAGGAATAGCTACAAACAATGTCAATGCAAGCATGCCCATTGTTTCATGTCTGCTTTCAAATTTATCTACTTTTTTTCTGACTCTTTTTAGATATAAATTATAGAACTTATTATAAAACTTGAATTTCAATAATCCACTATGGAACTTATCCAGAAATAAAAATATAAATAGAACAATAAGCATATTAAACAAAATAATCATTAGGATTATTGGAAGTAAGGTAAGATTATTCTTTATAGCATAATCTATTGCAAGAGGCATTCCTCCTCTCAACTCAGACACAGGAAGAATAGTTAATATAATGGCTAGTAAAAGCTGATTAATCATCTTACTAGATCATTTACTTTATCCATATGCTGATCTATAATCTCTAATACAAACTTCTCAGAAGGTTTTGTAATATCCTCACATCCATTAAACAATATCTCATAACAATCATCTTCTATCTCTTTTACACTTGTCTCTTCTGCCTGCCTAAACAATATAACTGTATTTGTACTAGCATTATCACAGGTTATATGTGGAAGCTCTTCTTGTTCTGCAAACTCTTCTGTAAAACTACCCCATATTATCTCTGCATCTGTATTATGGAAAAATAAAGCAAGATTTCCCAAGGCAACAGGTTTATATTCGCAATCTATAGGCTCTTCAACACTAATATACACTTTTCTTGAAAAGACCATCTTCCCATCTATATCTACTTCTATATCATCTAATTTTCTAGGATCATTTCTAAAATCAACATGTGTATGCCCTAATATCTGTCCAGATGAACTAGCAACAGGAATATCTACTGAGTATAATAAAATCTCCCCATATTTTGTTTTCTGGAAGTTTAATCCATTATATGTAAAATGATTAGACATCTTTAATCCAGCATATGTTCCAATAGCAGCAAATATAATAAATACCATTATTCCTATTACAATAGTAGCCTGTCTTTCCTGCTTTTTTTCTATTTCTTTTTTACTTAACTTAGGTTTCTCTTGCTTTTTATCTTCTTTTTTATCCTGTTTTTTATCTTCCTTTTTCTCTGTCATTGTATCTTCATCAACTTAAATAAAAATGCATCAGCCATTCTTATATGCTCTTCTTCTGGGCCATATAAGTATATGCATTTATCTTCCTGCAATATATTTATATCCTCACCATATTTAAAAATTATTATATTGTCTGATGTACAGTTTTTAATAGGATAATTCTCAGTACAATCTTCATCTAAACAAGAAACCATCTCTCTTAATATCAATCCCTGCATATTAACTAATATCTCTCTATTTCCAGGTATAGATAAGTCTTCTCTTGAATTGACACCAAAATATAAAGGCTCATTAGCATAATTAGTTATTATTCCTGTTACTTGGCCTGATATGTTCTCTGTATCCTCTGGATTATAATATGTTTCATAATCTCTTCCCCCATACTTAAATCTATATGTGTCATAATCTGTTTTTATAAAATTTATACCACTATATGTAATGACTTTTTCTCCTGGATCCTCATCAGTATCATCTGAACTATAAAAAGCATATCCTAATGTACTAAAAATCATTATAATGACTAATATAACTCCAACAATAGTCTTATTTCTAGAATCCTTTTTCTCCCTATCTTTTTTAGATAATATTTTTCTCATTAAAACTAGAATAATTATTGATTTAAAAAGCTATCTCTAATCAAAGATTGCTATTTAGCATAGTTCTCAACTCAAGCTTTTACTTACTCATTAATATATTAAAATAGGTAAATCAAAGCTCTCGCACTCTCTCAAAAAAATCAAAAAAAAAATAAAAAAAAGAAAAATAAAACAATTAACTTTAAGCAGTCATTGGATAAACTTGTGACATTCCAACATCAGTTGACATTCCACCTTCTTTGACTTTAGCTACAGCGTTTTGAGTGTCTGCAGCATTGTAACCAGCAACTAACATAGCAACTTTGTTCGCATTATATGGACTAGCAGCAACTTTAACTATGTATTGTCCTGCTCCCACATTAGTTTTAGCACTAAATGCTTCACCACATAATGGAGTATCGCTACCTAGCATTTTAGCAGCAACTGTATTAATACAACTACCACCTACAACAACTAAGTTCTTGTCTGAGACAGAACTTACTTCGCTGTCTGTTACAACAACTACTTGAGCACTTCCTCCGCTTAAACTAGCAGAAGCCTCAGCAACCCATGCATTAGCAACAGCTTGCTCAGCTGGATGCTCTAATGTTGCAATTAACTTGTCTTCAGCATCCCACTTCAACATACTTCCCCATTCTGTAACTAAGTACTGATCATCATCATTAGCGTCGCTTTCATCGACGAATCCTGAATTCCATGCAGCACCATTTGTTGTTGGAGTAAGTATCTCTAATCTATCATCATCTCCATCATCTTCTGTAAGATTCAAATAGATTTTGTGTTGGACACCTTCTTCGTCATTTTCTTCTATCATAACAGTAGCATTAGCCGTAGCCCATGTGTAGTTTTGACCATCAGTAACATTAATTCTAGCTTGGTTTTCAGACTCAGCTGTACCATCTAGCATTAACCCACCATTGTCTACACAAATAACTCCATTATTATAGAAGTAAACTTCTATTGTTCCAGTTGATCCTAAGCTTATTGAAGATGCAGTTCCATTACATGTTACACTAGTCCAATTATCTGCAGGACCAACACCTGCACCATTTGCAGTGCCCCATGCATTAATAGTAATGTCCTTGTCATTATAGTCTTTGTCATATGTTAAATCACTAAGGTCTGTCTGGTTATCATCACCCTCTTCAATATCGACTATCTCGATAATATGGGCATTTTCACCAGAATCTACAACAAGTAACATCATATTTTCTATATCATCACTTGATGTTGCCCCAGCATTTTTAACATACTTAGCTTTTCCACCAACAAGTCCATCTGTTACTAATAATTCATCTGTATCTGTTCCTAAGATAACATAATTATTAGTATCATCCCTATACATTGGAATCTCTACGTCTTTTCCATCCTTATTTGTATAAGTAAAAGTAGCATCATTTTTGCTAGTTTTTAACTCCATTGTTTCCATATCAGTAGTTACTCCACCGAATTTGAAAGCTAATGAACCAAATATAGGATCCACAAAAGTATCTCCATCTGTTTCAGATCCAAGATATACATCATCTTTAGCAGTATAGTTGATTGTTAAAGAATTCCATTTTTGTACACTTGAAGTTGCTGTGCCACATTGGAAAGATACTAAACTCCCATCTACCTTATCATCATTTTTCTCAACTTTCTTACCTTCTTCAAGAGTAAGTTTTTCTGCTCCAAGGTAAAACTCAACTTGTTTTATACCTCCAGCATAATCCTGATAAGTAACAGTTCTAACTCCAATATCTATATCTGTAGCAATTTCATATGTATCTCCTTCACCTAATTCATCTGTAGGATTTCCATTTACTTTGAATATAGCATTTCCATTACTGTCAACTATATCCAATGTAACATCGTATGTAGATCCATCAAGATTTAGTGATGTTGATTCTTTTTCTTGAAGTGTAGCTTCAACAGCTCCACCCATAAGGACAACCTTGTTTAGACAGTTATAAGCACTGTTAAGAGTAGCATCTACAATTTGATATTGAACACCCATTACTTCGAGGTCAACACCATCAAGATCTGCTTTAACAGTAGCAGTTGTAGTACTATTAGCAACCTCCACAGAGTCATCAAACTCTAAAACATAACTAAATATCTGTGCATCATCTGTAAGCCTTAGATAACTTCCTGCAACTTCCCCACCGTCATCATCAGCAGCATAAGTAACATTTGGAGCATTTGTTCCAAAAGAAATAACTTGTGTGTAAGTCACATCATTATCATTATCACCATCATTGTCATAGAATCTGCCATCAGCTAGTAAAGTTGATAAGTCAGAATCATCTATACCTGAGCTTAGAATTTCATTGAAAGTATCGTCATAGTTTAGATTGTCTCCAGTTAGCTGGATTTGAACACTATCACCTTCTATAGTAGTACTAGTACCTGCTTCAACATTAGAGTTAAGATCTGCAGCTAGTTCAAGAGCAGCAGAATAGTCTGTAGTAGCAGAATTAGCACCATATACAACTGCACCTTTAGCCATTCCACTCTCTACGAAAGGAGCAGGCCAAGCAGCTGCAGCAGCAAAAGCAATAGTACTTCCAAGCATAGCTGTAGAAGCAATAACTGATGCGATTTTCTTGAAATTAAATTTCATAATTTATTTTTTTAAACCTCCTTTCATTTGCTATTACTATATGTCTTATTATAAGACCTTGTTACTGATATCTCTTTTTTTAGATTGCTGCTATCTCTGACGTTTATACATTTATCAATTTTTTTTGCTTTAAAAAGCTTTTGGTTTGATATACAAGAAATACTGTTTTTAGACGGGAAATCAAGGTTTTATTTATAAAGCTTTCGGTGTTACTCATCCAAGAGTACACATTTTGAGATACTAAAAAAGCATGCATTTTTAACATAGGGTATATTTTTTAACATATATTGTTATAAAAAACATATATCTCTAATATATATAATCTAGATATATGGAAAGATTTATATAGTATACAGAATTATATAGTTTATAGCATAATATTGCTTAAATTTTAGTGAAGATTAATATAGATTATGGCAGAAAAAAAGACAAAAACAAGAACTATATCTTTGGAACAAAAACAAGGTACTTTCTCAGCTATTTTTCATAGGTTTAGGTCTGAAAAAAAGAAAGAAGTGCCTGATATAGCTATATTAAGAAACCTTCTAAGTAATGAAAAAGCTAGATTATTACATATAGTAAAAACAAAACAACCTAATTCTATATATGAACTAGCAAAGCTTCTTGGAAGAGATTTCAAAGCAGTAAGGCACGATATTTCTTTACTTGAAAAGTTTGGTTTTATAGAAATGATTCCAATACATAAAGGCAAAAGAGAGAAACTTAAACCAGTATTAACACTTGATATCTTAGAAATAAAAATCAATATCTAGTTTTCATCTCTGCATATCTCTAATTCTGTTATTATAACACCTGGAGAGTAATCCTGTATGCTCTGTCCTGCCCTTCTGACAGGACATATACTCGAGTTTCCAGATTCTAGTACTAGTATAGGATCATCAGCAGTTGTATCATCTCTTAGATTTGATTGATAAAAGATACTTAATTTGTAATATTTAATAGGATATGCTTCTCCTGCTCTCCATATTACATCAGTAATATTTCTATATGTCTCCTCTAGAACACTAGCAGCAGGCCTGCCATCAAAGCAAGGTCTTCCCTTATAAGTATCTATGATAACATCTGACAATATCCTATAATCTGTTGCAGAATCCTTAGCACACACTGTAGTATATTTCATACTTGCACTTAAAAAATTAGATATTTTTGCATCATCTCTAGCTATTCCTCTGTCTTTTCTCAGACTTATTCCTAAAAATATGACTCCAACAACTACAACTATGACTACTATGAGTACAAATCCTATTATCTCCTGTTGCGAACGTTTACATATCTTTCTCATTCTATAACTTTCTTAGTACCTGCTATTACTACTCCGATTTCACATTTATCATATACTCTATCTCCATCTGCCTCTTTCCTGCATAATACAACATAACTCTCATCCTTTATTATATCAGTTGTCTCTGCTTCCTTGATTGTGAGAATACTGCATGTATCTATATTTCCTGCATTACACTCTATATCCTGACTTATATAAGGATATATCTTCCTAATCTCCAAACTTTCCACTCCCCTCCAAAAATCATCATAAGCACCCCTTTTCTTTAATACTAATGCCTTGTCAAAATCTACACACAAGGACTTTCCACATGATAATTCAGGAGTATCTGCAATCCTAGCAACAAGTGTTATTGCTCCTTCTCTCTGTAATCTCAGATATTCTGTCCTGAGGTTAGTTGTAGATAACATCACATAGAATAACCCAGCAATAATAAAAAACAAGACTAGTGCTAGCAACATAAAACTCATTTCCTGTATCTTTAGTTGCGCTCTTTTTTTGTTTCTCATCAGTATTCCTCTCCTGCATATATTGGACATACAGCATCTTCATTTTTTTCATCCATAGCTACTACTTCTTGATATATTCTTTCTAAGTCTAAAGATGATTGCATATTAGAAGATCTTTGTGCAATAACATCCAGATTAGCTCCAATATCTGACATACATCCCCTTGTCTGTACTAGATCTATCTTCTCCTTATATAGATAACTTAACTCTGACATCTTCATTCCTAATCTTTTTACATTACATTCATATATATCAGATGAAGAAAAGATAGCTGCATACATCAGATTGCCAACAAAACTATTTGAATCAAATCCTTTATTTATATAACCAGTGTCATATTTAGTTTCACAATCTTCAAGATTACATGTTCCAAAAACAGTCATGTTACATCTGTTATCAACAAAATCAAAACAGACCTTAACACTATCTTCTTCACAGTCTCCTACTGTATTAGATATATTGACATTCTGAAATATTCCCTGGACTTTTTTCTTTACTTCATTAGGAGGTGTGACAAAACAATAATCCTCACTACTAACAAAAACAAGATCATCTACTTTAAAGCCCATATAAAAACCCATTACACCAAAGTATAATATCTTACCTTCTTCAACTTCGTCTGCAAATATATATTTATTATAGACACTTATTCTTCCTCCTGGCTCTCCCCAATCCCCTCCTATTCTTGATTTTTCAGAAAAAGCAATTGTCTGTCTTCCAAATATAGGACTCTGACTACTTATCTCTCTACAATCAAAATAAGTCCTTGTCTCTTGTGTGAATCTGATAGGAGGAGGACTAGCTGAAGTAGCTATACCTGTAACAATAGGATTCAGATAATTTCTTATTTCTGCAGCTGTTTTTGTATATTGCTCTTCTCTGGCCACTCCTATATATCTTGAAGTGCCATATATAGCTAAAAAAAGGATTATAGACCCTACAATAATTGCAAAAACCCATGAAAAAGGCATTTCAAAACCAGACTTAGCTCTTTTTCTTATCATCTTATTCTATAATATTTACTAAAGGATCCTCAAAAGTCTTTTCTATCTTTATATTGATTTTTCCATCCCTAGGTTCTATACAAAAAGGATTTCTCTCTGGAAGTCTTATATGCCTGACTTCTATAAATCCAAGTTTGCATGCTTTTTTATAAGGATATAATATCATATTGACATCATCTCCAACTCCTGTCCACTTTACATCTTCAAATATAGGCACCCAATCTGGATCAGAATCTTTAATATTCCTAGTCATATTAACAAAACATACATAATCAATACCTCTGGGCATTGTAGATGTAAAAGTATAACTAGCACTTTGGGAATTCCAAGCATTATTCACTTCTGTCCTGAAATCACTTATAAACAATCCTATCTGACTGCAGCTTTGATAATCTAAAAAGGCTTTAATAACAATAGTAGCTATAACAATAATGAATACAATAAGTAATATAGAGAATATTACTGAGAAAGGCATACCCATCACACCTTGCGAGCGTTTGCATTTAAGTAGATGTTGAGTATGATTAAAATGCAAACATGAGTTTGCTTTTTTATTCCTCTTTATTTTCATAAATATTATAGGATTAAAGGCATTATAAAGGTTTTTCTTTGAGAATTATCTTATTGAGAATCTCTGCTCATGAACACTTCCATCTTCAAAAATCCATTTTGCAGAATAATTTCCAGGACCAAGTTTATCAGAAGAATAATGGTAATGTCTGTAACCATAAGTCTTATCCTTATTTTGATCTTTATCTTCATAGATCATCAATCTTCTATCAGCATTAAACACCTGGAAAGTATAAGTCTTTCCACCTTCCTCACCGACTATATAGACAGGTTCATCATCTGAAAAATTATTTTTTATGCCCAACCACTCCACTTCAATATTATATAGGTTTCTCCTATCTTTGCAAGTAAAAAAATCAGGATATCTCCTTGGAGGCTCTCCACCATATTCCTGCCCACCTTGTCCCTGTCTCCTTATCTCATCTGTTAACCTAGCTTCACTATCTCTAATAGCTCTTCTTG
>Ga0272442_10000794_pt1 | contig 49445 bp, 37 predicted proteins | sample SSMForm2O_FD_200262 | JGI IMG/M metagenome (GOLD analysis project Ga0272442, IMG submission 200262) | Marine sediment archaeal communities from Little Sippewissett salt marsh, Falmouth, MA, United States - SSM-Form-2O | ecosystem: Environmental > Aquatic > Marine > Wetlands > Sediment ... | reverse complement strand
CCTGGGCGCCCAGGGGCAGATTCTTGCGCAGGCGGTGCAGCCGGTGCAGGTGGACGAAGGGTACGTGGTCCTTGCCCAGATGGGAGAGCGCGTACAGCACCGCGCTGCGCCGCATCCAGTCGTCCGCCGGCAGGTTGGTCAGGCCGCTCTTGAGTACCGAGACGGCCAGGTCGAACTTCGCCTGGGGAAAGTTCCAGCCCAGCGAGCCGGAGTGCGGGCGAATCCGCACCAGGGCGCGGACCGCCCCGGCGGTAACCAGAAGGCTTGTCGACGGCGCGCCCCGGCACCAGCCCCAGCCGCCGTCGGAACGCTGGACCGCCATCAGGTGGATCAGGGCGCGGCGCAGCCGGGCCCGGACCATGTCGGGCATGGGGCCCTGGGCCTTGGTTCCCAGGAGTTCCAGCAGGTTCAGCGCCACCAGGGCTTCCTCGGGCCGATCGCCGAAAAGGATCGGGTCCAGGCGCTCGGCCAGAAACAGGTGGGTCATGCGGGCGTCGAGGCGGATTTCCATCTCCGGGCTGGTCAAACCGTCGGCCAGTTCCAAGTGGCGGGTCAGCGGCTCGCTCAGCTGCCCGGAGGCAGCTACCTGTTCGCGGATCCCCCGGGGGCGCACCGGAATTTTCTTCAAGAGGCGGTCTGAGAAATCTCCGGCTTGGGCTTCGGCCAAAAAGGAGATCTTCTTGCCGGAAGCGTCGTCCGGTATGCCCACTTCCTCAAACACGATGTCGACGGTCTGGTGGTGGGGTACCTTGGCCGGCTTGACTGTTTTCTTTCCGGAAGAGGTCAGCGAGACCCGGACGTCCAGCTCGCGCTTGGTTTCGTTGTAAAGCCGGACCACCGGCTGCAGGCGGTCGCCCTCTTCGGCTTCCTCCGGCAGCACCAGCTCGGCCCAGAAGGGGGCCTGCGACGGGATCTTGGTGCGGTTCTCGCCCAGCTGGGTGTCACGGGTCACTCCCCGGGTGGTGATCCTCCAGGTGGTGATGGCGTCCGGCAGCCGGAAAACCACCGAGGCCACCCCGTCGGGGCCGGTCTTGACATCGGCGCGGAAGGCGGCGGTTTCGGTGAAGTACTGGCGCAGGGGGGCCCCGCCGAGCACCACCGCCTTGCCGGCGCCGTAGCCGACCCCGCCGCCGCCTACGCCCCGGCCGGCCATTCCCAGGCCGCCGCCCCCGTAGCCGGAGCCCACCGAGCCGCGACCGGCCAGGCCCGGCACCACCCGGGCCATCTTGGCGAAACGGTCGGTGGCCTTCTCGGTCATTACCTTGCGGCGCTCGCTCAGCGCCGCCATGGCCGCCGAGCCTTCCTTCTCCACGACCTCGGCCTTTTCCACGACCTGCGCCTGCACTTCGAAGAAGCGATGGGTGTTGGACGAGACGGTGTCGACCTCTCCCTCGGTTCGCCGGGTGTAGAAGGTCTGCAGCAAGTCCGGCAGGTTCTCGGGGAAATGCCGCAGCAGGGCTTCGTCCACCACCGACACGATCAGGCGGGCGTCCACCGGGAGTTCGTCCGCGTCTTTGGCGATGATGGTCAGGGTGACCTCGTCGCCGGGGGCGTAGGTCGGCTTGTCCGGTCGAACCTTGACTTTCAAATGACGGCTGACACTCAGTGAGCGGGCGGCGGTGTAGAACTTGTCGCCGTCCATGGCGCAGGCGGAAAGCAGGAAGTTGGGAATCATCTTGCTTTCGAGCGGCAGCTTGAGGGTGTTCTTCCCCTTGCGTACCAGGACCGTCTTGTGACCCAGGATCCGGTCGGTCTCGTAGGTCAAGAGCACCAGGGCCTGGTCCATGCGGCTGTCGATGCTGACTTGCGCCGGGGTTCCGATGGTGTGAACCGGACGGTCTACATCCATGAAGAACCCGGGCTCGTCCTGACCCACGGTGGAAACGCCCAGCTCGGCGGTGATCGGATTGCCGGCCCGGTCGTGTCCGAACACCCGCAGGACATGAAAGCCGCCGGCCTCCAGACGGACCGGCACCCGGACCTCGCCGGAGTCGCCGACAGTGATGTCTTTTTTCATAGAGCGTACCTCGCCACCTTCCGGCCGGCGGTGCAGCGCTTCCAGGCGCAGTCCGGCCGGGTGGGGGCGGTCGTCGGGGCCGCGGACCTTGATCTTCAGGTCGAAGGGCGAGCCGGCGAACAGGGTCTTCTGCTCCGTCTCCAGCCGGACCTGGTATCCCTGAACGGCCACCATGGCGGTGGCGTCGTGGATCAGGTTTTCCTTGGGAAGCCGGACCTTGAGCCGGACCTTCCGGGTCTCCTCGTAGCCGCGGGTCTCGAAGGCGAAGCGAACCTGGCCGGAGGCGTCGGTGATGCCGGTCTTCCAGGCGGAGTCGCCCTCGATCATGTAGCCCAGGACCTTCCCGCCGGCGGGCGCCCCGCTCTGGTGGCGAACCCGGATGGTGCCGGCCAGCTCCTCGCCGCGGAACACCACCGGCCGGTCGAAAGTCACCGAGATGTCGTAGGGGCTCAGCCGGTAGGCCTCCACCCGGAAGTGGCCGGTGAAGGGACGGCCGTCTTTCCCCCGCAAGATAAAGTTGTAGTGGCCCGGGTGGGCGGCTTCGTCGAGCTGGATCCGGTGATGAAACACGCCGTATTCGTCCAGCTTGACCTTTTCATTGAAAAGGAGTGAGCCGGAGGCACCCTGCACCGACAGGTGGCAGGTTCGTCCCGCCTGGAAGGAGAGCCCACCGTCTTTTTTCCACTCGTCGCGCACGATTCCGGCCAGGTGCACCGGGTCGCCCGGGCGGTAGATGGGGCGGTCGGTGAACAGGAAGGCCCGCGGAGTTGCGGCGGTCTCCGCTGCACCGCCGGGATAACCCTCCAGCCGGGTCCAGGCCAGGTGGTCGCCCGACAGTGCGAAGGCGCGGATTTCGCCCACGGTCTCCCGGTCGGGGAACTTGCCCCGAAAGACTCCGTCGCGGCCGGTTTTGCCCTCCAGCAACACTTTTTGTTCGTCGGCGATGATCAGCCGGGTTCCTCCGCGTACCTTGTGCTTCTTCAAGTCCTGGGCGAAGGCGAAAGCCTGGCCGGGACCGGTCTTGAGCACTACTCCCAGGTCGCTGACCAGGACGGCGGTGGTGGCCTCCAGGTCGGCGGCGGTCAGGTTGAGCAAGTAGAGCCCCGGGCGCTGCATGGGCAGGGTCACCTTCTGCTCGATGCGCTTGTACTTCAAATAGCCCTGGACCGGGACCGTCCAGGACTTGTCGGCCTTGCACAGGGCGATGTCGACGTCCAGGACCGCCTCCATGTTCAGGCTGTCGCGGAAGAAATCCTCGGCCTGGATGCGGAACATGCGCACCGAGACCGATTCCAGGTTGCGGGAGTGCCAGGTGATTACGGGTTTTTCGCCCGAGCGGAATATCTTCGACTCTTCCACCAGCAGGGATTTTTCCTCCATCAAGGCTATGCGGGTCTGGCCCTGGTGGCCGGCCTTCTTGTAGGCCTCGCGGGCCTTGACGAATTCCGAGCGCTTCTCTTCCAGCAGCCGGCCGGTCTCCAGCCAGCCCGACACCGCCCAGTTGGACTGGGGGAACTTGGAGGTCAGAGTGCCCAGGATCTGCAGGGCCTTCTCCACCCGGCCGGCTTTGTCGAAGCAGGTTCCCGCCAGGTAGAGCGCCTCGGGGGCTCGGGCCGCGGTTGGGTATTTGGATCCGAAGGACGAGTACAGTTCGGCCGCTTCCTTCCACTTTTCCTTCCGGTGGGCGCGCTCGGCCCTTCTGAAGAGCATCTCCTCGATCCCCCCACGGGCCTGCAGCCAGTTGGCCTGGGCGGGGAAGCTGGAAAGATATTTTTCGAACATTTCGGCCGCCTCGATGAAGCGGCCCTGGGCTGCCAGGCTGGCGCCCAGCGTGTAGGTGGCCGTCGCCAGGTCTTCCTGCTTGCCGCCCTCTTTGAGGTAGGCGCGCAGGGTGTCCTCGGCGTCCACGTGCCGGCCCAGGTGGTAGGGGGCCAGGCAGATCTCCAGCCGGGCCTGCTCGGCCTTCTTGTGTTGGGGGTGGGCCTGGATGAAACGCCGCAGGGCCGCCTGCCCCCGCACCAGGTTGACGCCGTCGGCCGGCTTGGGCATGCCGTAGGTCCGCGAGAGCAAGAAGGCCGCGTCGCCGGCGAAGCCCGAGCGGGGGTGCTCGGCCAGCAGGTCGCGCAAGTGCCGGCGCGCCTGAACCGGGTTGCCGGCCTTGTGCCAGGCCTTGCCGGCCCTGAACAAGGCCTCGGCGCGCCGGGGAGACTTTTCATGTGCCTTGAGGAACCCGACCAGATAGGCAGCCGCCTCGGCAAAGCGGTTCTGCTCGAACAGGCAGCATCCGACCTTCATCTGGATCTTTTCGGCCAGTTTTCCTTCCTCCACGACCTCCAGGGCCGCCCGGTAGAAGCGCTCGGCGCTGGCGGGGTCCTTGGCGTCCTTGCCTTCCACCGGCTCGAGGTGCTCGTCTCCCAGCAGGGCGAAGCGCTTGGCGATCCGCTCGCGGCGCTCGGTGGAGGTCAGCGTGGAAAGCGCCTCGGCGAACAGCCGCTCGGCCTCCTCGAAGCGGCCCCGGGCGGCCTGGCACTCGGCCAGGCCGAAGGTGGCTTTTTCGATGAAGTGGGATCCTTTCCGGGCGGTCTTCAACACTCGCCGGTAGGCCCGCTCCGCGTCCGGATAGCGCTTGGCCAAAAGGAGCGCCCGGCCCTGGTAGAGCAAGGCCTCAGGGCTTTTGGCCAGCTTGTCGAGGATGGAGATTGCCCGGGAAACTTCCCCTTCCGCCATGGCGCGCAAAGCCTCCTCCAGCGGACCGGCCAGGGCGAAACCGGAAAAAGCCAGGAAAATCACCGACGCGAGAGCGATTGTCCGTTTCATTGCACACTCCTTCCAGGCAAAACTCATCTCGAATTTCATACGGATCAGCCCGAGTCTCTCTTCTCTGACACCCCGGGTCAAAGAGAGTTTCTCAATCTCGTCACCTTGACTTTTTTGGCCTGATTTCTGTAATATAATCGGCAGGGAACGGTTTTTTTTCGGCCATCCGATAAGAGCAATCCGGGTGCCACCTGGAGCGCAAAGCCACGTGCCCAGACTTGGGAAGACGGGCTGCCGAAGATGGCGATGATCCAGTTGCGGGTTGCCCTTTCAATATGGCAACCCGTTTTTTTCAGGAGCGGATAATGAGGACAAGATGCAAATTGGTGATCGCGGTCGCGGGGATTGCCCTGCTGCTGGCCTGCGGCCGGCAGGGATTCGAGCCGGTCGACTCTCCGTGTCAGGGAGTGACCTGTGGGGGCCACGGCGTCTGCGTGGAGCTGGTGGACAGCGCCCGGTGCGTCTGCGACCAGGGCTATCACGAGGAGGGCCTGGACTGCGTCTCGGACGTCGGGGTTTGCGACGGCATCGACTGCTCCGGACACGGCCGCTGTGTGATCCAGGACGGCCGGGCGGCCTGCCTGTGCGACTCCGGATACCACGGCGTGGGCACCGATTGCGTGCCGGACGGCAGCGGGTGCGACGGTGTCGACTGCTCCGGCCACGGAACCTGCGGCATCCAGTCCGACGGCTCGCCGATCTGCTCCTGTTTGCCCGGCTACCACAACGAAGGCCCCACGGCCTGCGTTCCCGATCCCGGCTCGGGCAAGTGCGCCACCGATGCGGACTGCGACGACGGCAACCAGTGCACAACGGATACCTGCGAGGCGGCCGGTGACTGCCTTAACCTGCTGAACACCGGCGGAGCCTGTGACGACGGTCTGTACTGCACGGTCAACGACAACTGCAGTGCCTCCGGAGCCTGCTCGGGCGATCCCCGCGACTGCAGCGCCGCGGCGGGGGTGTGCATCCAGGGGGTGTGCAACGAGCAGGCCCAGGTCTGCGAGGGCCAGCCGGCGGCGGACGGCACGCCTTGCGACGACGCTGATCCGACCACTCATTCCGACGTGTGCAGCGGGGGAAGCTGCGCGGGAACCGCCTACTCCTGCTCAGACGACAACGTGTGCACCGACGACATCTACCACGGGGACGGCACCTGCTCCTGGGTCAACAACAACCTGCCCTGCGACGACGGCGATCCCTGCTCTTCCCAGGATGTCTGCCAGGACGGCGGCTGCGTGGGCGGGACGGTAGACAAAGACGCCGACGGTGACGGCTACCTGGACGCAGCCTGCCCCGGCGGTACCGATTGCCGGGACGATCTGCCCGGCGCTCACCCCGGGGCCACCGAGGGCCCGGCGGGGGACGCGACCTGCTCCGACGGTGTCGATAACGACTGCGACGGCCTGGTGGACATGCAGGAAGTCAGCTGCGGCGGGTGCGCCGTAGACGGCGATTGCGACGACTCCAACCTGTGCACCGACGACACCTGCAACCTGGACGGCTCCTGTTCGCACACGCCCAACACCCGGCGCTGCGACGACGGGGACGCCTGCACTCAGGACGACATCTGCTCCGGCGGGGTGTGCGCGGGGACGCCTTATTCCTGCGACGACTCCAACGTATGCACCAACGACACCTGCCGGGGCGACGGTACCTGCTCCCATGTGAACAACACCGCCCCCTGCGACGACGGCGATCCCTGTTCCTCCCAGGACGTGTGCGCTGCCGGTACCTGCACGGCGGGAGCCACCGACAAGGACACCGACGGCGACGGATACTACGACGACCAGTGTCCCGGCGGCACCGATTGTGACGACGACGCAATAGCTGTCAACCCGGGGGTGTTCGAGGGGCCCAACGGCGACGCCAAATGCACCGACGGAATCGACAACGATTGCGACGGCCTGACCGACCTGGGTGATTCCAGTTGCGGCGAATGCAACATTGATGCCGATTGCGACGACAACGACTTGTGCAACGGTCAAGAAACCTGCTCGGGCAACATCTGCCAGGCGGGCACCCCGCTGACCTGCGACGACTCGGATCCCTGCACCGACAACAACTGCGATCCGGTCAGCGGGTGCGTCTATCCCTACAACACCGCCCCCTGCGACGACGGCAATCCCTGTACCGAGAACGACACCTGCTCGGACGGGACCTGCTCGGGTACGCCGTATTCCTGCAACGACAGCAACGTGTGCACCGACGACAGCTGTAACGGGGACGGAACCTGCTCGTACGCCAACAACACCGATGCCTGTAACGACAACGATCCCTGCACACACACCGACACCTGCGCGGGCGGGGCCTGCGCCGGGACGGCCTATACCTGCACCGACGGCAACCTTTGCACCGACGATATTTGCGACGGCGCCGGGGGTTGCTCCTTCCCCAACAACACCGATGCCTGCAACGACAACGATCCCTGCACCCAGAACGACGTCTGCGCCGGCGGGGTATGCGCGGGAACCGCCTATACCTGCACCGACGGCAACGTGTGCACCGACGACGTCTGCAACGGAGACGGCACCTGCTTATTCCCGGACAACACCGATCCCTGCAACGACGGTGACCCCTGCACTCACACCGACACCTGCTCGGGAGGCACTTGCAATGGCACGGCCTACTCTTGCGAAGATACCAACCCGTGTACCGATGACCTGTGCGCGGGTGACGGCAGCTGCAACTTCGTGAACAACACCGCGGGCTGCGATGACTCAGACCCCTGCACCCACAGCGACGTGTGCTCGGGAGGTTTCTGCAGCGGCACGGCCTACTCCTGCGACGACGGCAATCCCTGCACCGACGACTCCTGCGACGGGGACGGCACCTGCACGCGGGTGAACAACACCGGCACCTGCGACGACTCCGACCCTTGCACTCACACCGACACCTGCTCGGGCGGAATATGTGCCGGGACGCCCTATATCTGCAGCGACGGAAACCCCTGCACCGATGACGTCTGCAACGGGGACAACACCTGCTCTTTCCCACCCAACACCGACTCCTGCGACGACTCGGATCCTTGCACCCAGAACGACGTCTGCGCCGCTGGGGTGTGCGCGGGAACGCCCTACACCTGCACCGACGGCAACCCGTGCACCGACGACGTTTGCGACGGCGCCGGCGGCTGCTCCTTCCCCAACAACACCGACCCGTGCAACGACGGCGACCCCTGCTCGACCCTGGACGCCTGCAGCGGAGGGTCCTGTGTTGCCGGGGCAACCAACAAGGACACCGACGGCGACACCTACTACGACGACCAGTGTCCGGACGGTGACGACTGCAACGACAGCGTCGGGGCAATAAACCCGGGGGTGTTCGAGGGCCCCGCCGGCGACCCCAAATGCTCCGACGGCATCGACAACGACTGCGACGGCCTGACCGATCTGGCGGAAGGCAGCTGCGGCGACTGTAATGTCGACGGCGACTGCGACGATAACAGCGTCTGCAACGGCCTGGAGACCTGCGTGGGCAACGTCTGCCAGTCGGGCACCCCGCTTACCTGCGACGACTCGAACCCCTGCACCGACAACGACTGCGACCCCATCACCGGCTGCAACTATCCCTTCAACACCGCCCCCTGCGACGACTCGGACCCCTGCACCCACACCGACACTTGCTCGGGCGGCGTGTGCGCCGGAACGGCGTATTCCTGCGACGACTTCGAAGTGTGCACCGACGATTTCTGCGACGGGGACGGCGGCTGCACGCACACCAACAACGCCGCCGCCTGCGACGACTCCGATCCCTGCACGCACACCGACACCTGCTCGGGCGGGGTGTGCGCCGGGACGGCGTATTCCTGCAATGATTTCGAGGTGTGTACCGATGATTTCTGCGACGGGGACGGTGGCTGCACGCATACCAACAACACCGCCGCTTGCGACGACGGTGACGAATGCACGTACACCGACACCTGTTCGGATGGCGTGTGTGCCGGTACGCCTTACACCTGCGACGATTTCGATGTTTGCACCGACAACGTCTGCGACGGAGACGGAGGCTGCCTGTTCCCGTACAACACCGCCCCCTGCGACGACTCGGACCCCTGCACCCACACCGACACGTGCTCGGGCGGGGTATGCAGCGGCACGTTTTACTCCTGCAACGATTCCAACGTGTGCACCGACGACGTATGCGACGGCGACGGCGGTTGCACCCACCCGGGCAACACCGATCCCTGCGACGACGGGACCTACTGTAACGGCACCGACACCTGCGACGGATCCGGCGGCTGCAACCTGCACTCGGGAGACCCCTGCCCGCCCGGTGACGAGTGCAACCAGTGCAACGAAACCGCCGGGAACTGCTATTCCCCCGCGGGCACGCCCTGCACCGGGAGCGGGGGTACCTGCACCACCGGCAACCAGTGCGACGGGGCGGGCAACTGCGAGGGAATACCGGTGGACTGCAGCTGCTTTTCCGACCAGTGCAATACCGGGGTTTGCAACACCGGCACCGGCCTGTGCGAGCTGCAGCCGCTTCCGGTCGGCACCGCCTGTTCCCCCGACGGGGGTTTGAACCCGATGTACTGCCTGAACGGTTACTGCACCCACTGGTGCAATAACTCCCACGAGTTGCCGCCAGCCGATCAAGCCTGTCCGGCGGACTACCGCTGCAATTCATACATCGATACGGACTCGTCCGGATACTGCGGTCCGAACTCGGGGGGCACTCTGGACACCGGCGAGGTCTGCACCAACGACAACCAGTGCCGCAGCCAGTACTGCGATACCGATCTTTCCCCCAAGCGGTGCGCCAGCATCTGCTCCAGCACGGTCGATTGCCGGAACACCGGTCCGGATACTTCGGACTGGAGTTGCATCCCCTTCCAGTTCGGCGTTGGGGTCAACCGCTACACTCACGGCCTGTGCAATCCCTGGTCGGGCACCAAGACCACCGGCGAGTCGTGTTCGAGCGCCTCGGAGTGCCGTGACGGTTACTGCCCCTCGGATACACCCCGGGTGTGCCGGGACATGTGCTGTACCGAGGACGACTGCCCGGGGGACTATGTCTGCTGGTACGAGGCCGGGCAGGGAAACTCTTATATCAAGGTCTGCACCGACAAGGGTCCCCCGCGGGGTTCGAAGAGCTTCGGAGACACCTGCACTGCGTCGGATTACTACGATGCCGATTGCAACAGCGGCCTGTGCCTGGACATGGGCGACTGGGAGGAGCGCTGCGGAAGGTTCTGCTGCCGGGACTCCGACTGCCCTTCGGGGTACTACTGCGAGTTCGCAGTGGAGGCGGACGGCGCCGGCTACTACAACATCCGGGCCTGCCGGCTGCCCATGGCCTTCTGCTGTCCCAACTCGCCGGCCGACCAGCTCGAGGCCGACGACTCCGGCAACAACGCAGTGTACTGGGAGTGGAGCCCGCTCAGCATCTCCAACGGTCCCGGAACTCCCGAGGCCACCGGGATTACCTTTTCCTCCGGAATGGTGCACACCATCGAGGGCACCGGCGTTGACAACAACGACGACGGCTCCGGCAGCGACAACGTGGACGTGGACAGCTTCACGATCAACACCGGCACGGCCGCCAACATCCACGTAGTCCTGGACATCGCCGGAACCGGAGCGGACTTGGACGTCTGCGTCACCGACACCTCCAACAACGCGATCGCCTGCCCCGGAATCATAGCCGACGGAAGCTCGGGCAGCTTCGACGGTGTTTTCGAGGAAGACTTCTACATGGATGAAGACGGCTTGTTCAGCCCGGGTACGACCTACCGGATATCGGTGGGCGTCTACACCAGCTCCTCCGGCCTGCCGGTTGACTGGCAGCTTACCATGTGCGCCGAGTAGCCAGTCGGAAAATTCACTAATATTCCGGGATCGTGCTAGAATTGGGCAGGAGAAAGCCATGAAGGTCGAGTTGCGATTTGTCCTTGCGCTGATTGGGGCGGCGGGCTTGCTGGCCTGCGGCCGGCAGGGATTCGATCTTACTCCCTGCCAAGATGTGGTCTGCTCGGGCCACGGCCACTGCGTGGTCCTGAACGACAGCGCCCAATGCATCTGCGATCCGGGCTATCACCAAGAAGGCCTAAAATGCGTCCGCGATGCCGCCGGTCCCTGCGAGGGGGTGGACTGCTCCGGTCACGGCCGCTGCGTCCTGCTCGACGGCGCGGCGCAGTGCATCTGTGACCCGGGATACGAAAACGACGGCCCCACCGCCTGCGTGGCCGGGACCACCGTGTGCGACGGGATCGACTGCTCGGGCCACGGCACCTGCGGGATCGCCGCCGACGGCACCGCCGTCTGTTCCTGCCTGGCCGGATACCACAACGACGGTCCCACCGCCTGCGTGCCCGATTCGGGCTCGGGCAAGTGCGCCACCGAGAAGGACTGCGACGACTCCAACCAGTGCACAACCGATATCTGCACCGCCGCGGGCGAGTGCCAGAACGACTTCAACACCGATCCCTGCGACGACGGTTTGTACTGCACCTACGGGGACGTATGCGACGGTGCGGGCAACTGCACAAGCGGCGGCCCCCGCGACTGCTCCGCGCTGGACGGCGAGTGCCGGGTAGGCGTGTGCAACGAGGGTGCCCGGCAGTGCGAAAGCCAGCCGGCGGCCGAGGGCACCCCCTGCGGATCCACATATTGCGACGGCCTGCAATTCAACCGCCAGATCTGCCAAGGAGGCGTCTGCTCGGGGTTTGAGTTGCTGGAGAACTGCAACGACGGCGAGGACTGCACCACCGACGGGTGCGACGCAGCCGGCGGATGCAGCCACACGCCGGTGGCCGACGGGGCCGAATGCGGCTTGCGTTATTGCAACGGGCTTGAATGGATGTCCCCGACCTGTCAGTCCGGCGCCTGCTCAGGAGCCGTCCAGGTTCAGCTGTGCGACGACGGCAATCCCTGCACCGACGACGCCTGCGACCCGGCAGCCGGTTGCTCCCGGGTCAACAACACCGACGCCTGCGACGACCAGGATCCCTGCACCATGAACGATGTCTGCCACGACGGTTCTTGCTCCGGAGCGCCTCTGGACGGGGACGGTGACACCTTCGTATCCGATGCCTGCGGGGGCGCCGACTGCGACGACGGGGATTCTGGAGTGAACCCCGGCGTTTTCGAGGGTCCCGAGGGCACATCGATCTGCTCGGATGGAGTCGACAACGATTGTGACGGCCTGACCGACCTGGCCGACGACACCTGCAAGCAATGTACCGGCGATGCCGACTGCGACGACGACGATGTGTGCAACGGTATGGAGACGTGCGTGGCCAGCCAGTGCGTGGCGGGCACCCCGTTGACTTGCAACGACGGGCAGTATTGCAACGGCACGGAGACTTGCGATCCGGTTTCGGGTTGCCAGGCCGGCACTCCGCCCTGCCCGGAAACCGAATGCAACCACTGCCAGGAGGCCAGCGACGGCTGCTTCGATCCTTCCGGCACCCCCTGCAGCGACGACGGGCAGTACTGCAATGGCACCGAGGCCTGCGACGGCGCCGGGGCCTGCGTGTCCTCGGGCAACCCCTGCAGTCCGGAGACGGATTGCAACCACTGCAACGAGACCGACGGTTCCTGCCTCGATCCCGCCGGGGCACCCTGCCCCGAAGACGGCCTGTACTGCAACGGCACCGAGAGCTGCGACGGTGCGGGCACCTGTGCGTCCTCCGGCGATCCCTGCCCGGGAACCGAGTGCAACAACTGCTATGAACCCGACGATTCCTGCTTCGATCCCGCCGGGACCACCTGCAGCGACGACGGCCTGTACTGCACCGGAGCCGAAACCTGCGACGGTGCGGGCACCTGCGGTTCAGCCGGCGATCCCTGCCCGGGAACCCCCTGCAACACCTGCCAGGAGGACCTGGACGGCTGCTTCGATCCGCCGACCACGTCATGCGACGACGGCCTTTACTGCACGCTTACCGACACCTGCGACGGGGCGGGGAACTGCACGGGGTCGGGAAGCCCGTGCCAGGCCAACGAGGTCTGCATCGAGTCCACCGACACCTGCCAGCTGAGCGGCTGCACCGGCCAGCCGGACTGCACCCCCTGCAATGACGGGCTGTACTGCACCGCCGACGATGCCTGTATCGAGGGCGAGTGCCTGGGTTTCGGCGATCCTTGTTCGGCCGGAGAGGTATGCAACGAGACTACCGATGCCTGCGAAGCGCAGTGCGCCACCAACTGTTCATCCCTGGACGATGCCTGCAACACCGGCGTGTGCAATCCGCAGTCGGGCCTGTGCGAGCTGCAGCCCAAACCCATCGGCACCGTCTGCTCCCCCGACGGCGGCGACAACTACATGTTCTGCCAGGACGGGATCTGCACCCACTGGTGCAACCATTCCTACCAGCTTCCCGGCGATCCGGATCACGAGTGTCCGGTGGGCTACTACTGCAAGTTCTACCGGGACGCCGACTCGGTGGGCCATTGCCAGTGGCATCCTCTCGGCGGCACCAAGCCGATCGGCGAGACCTGCACCTACACCGACGAATGCCGCGCCTACTTCGACGGCATCTGGTCCACCTGCCAGGACGGCCGTTGCTCCGACGCCTGCTCCAGCACCCTCGACTGCCGGGACGCGGGCCCGGACACCTCCGACTGGATCTGCCAGGCATCGGCTTTCCAGAGCGCGAAGTTCGACCATGGAACCTGCAGTCCACCGCAGGGCTCCGGGCAGACGGGGGACAGCTGCGCCGGCTACGACGACTGCATCGACGGCCGCTGCTACGACAACGGAGATGGGAGTTGGGAATGCCGGAATATGTGCTGCACGGAGGCCGAGTGCGCGGGAGGCCGCATCTGCTGGTTCTGGGAGGACGGAGAAGCCCCCTCCACGATAAAGCTGTGCATGGATAAGGGGACGACGGGTCCGGACGGCTTCGGGACGGCATGCACCGGAGCCAGTTTCTTCGACTCCGACTGCTCCACCGGCCTGTGCGTCGACGTGGGGGAGGGCGAACGCTGCAACCGCTTCTGCTGCCGCGACACCGACTGTCCCGCCGGTTACATGTGCGATTTCGCCTTCATCGTGCTTCGGCAGGCCAACAAGAACAGCCGGGTGCGCGCCTGCGTGCCGGAGGTGGTCCAGTTGCCGGACAGCGGTCCCGGGAACATCTGCATGCCCGGGGACAAGTGCGGCTTGACCATTCCTGTAACCTCCTTCCCGGCCCAGATCAACGGGGACAACACGGGCTTCAGCAGCTTCTTCAATTCCCACGGATCGCCTCTGATCTCCTGCACGGGATACAATTACTACGGCCGTGACGTGATCTACGAGATCGTCGTGCCGGACGGAAGCGCCTTGGATGTGATGATGGATCCCTCTAGTGCGGACCTGGGCATCTACTTGCTGGATTTTTGTGACGCGGACTTCAGCGAATCCAACTGCCTGGACGGAGACGACGACGGCGGCGGCGGAGCCGCCGAGTCCGTCTCCTGGACTAATAATACCGGTTCGGAGGCCACCGTATTCCTGGTGGTTGACGGCTGGAACGGCGAGCAGGTTGGGCCCTACACCCTGGATGTCGACGTTACGCCTTGACCTTCTTTTTCTTGGCAGACGTCTAATCTAGAGGAATAATAGCAGGGGCAATGGAACTCCGAATCGTCTGCAACAAGTGCGAGACCGAGTACCGGATCTCGGACGAGAAGCTCGAGAAGAAGGCGACCAAGTTCGCCTGCAAGAAGTGCGGCCAGACGATCATCACCCGGCCCTCCACCGACGGCATCGACGTGGAGGGGGCTTCGATCAAGTCGCCCTTCGAGAAGGGGCCCCCCAGCCAGTTCGGCAAGTTCCGCGACCTCAAGCGCCTGGCCAGCGGGGGGATGGGGGACATCTACCTGGCCAAGCTGGGCGGGGCCGAGGGTTTCGAGCGCGAGATGGTGCTCAAGGTGCTGCACCCCCACCTGGCCAAGGACCAGAGCTTCGCCCAGGCCATGGTGGACGAGGCCAAGCTGACCGTCCTGCTCCAGCATCCCAACGTCGTGCAGATGTACAACCTGGAGCGCACCGGGGAGCTGCTCTACTGCGTGCTGGAGTATGTGCCCGGCAAGACCCTGTCGGCCATCCAGCGGGTCTACCGCAAGAAGGGCGGGACGGTGCCGCTGCCCATGGCGGTCTACATAATCGCCGAGGCCCTGGAGGGGCTGGGCTACGCCCACGAGCTTACCGACCGCCACGGCGAGCCCCGGCACATAGTCCATCGGGACATCTCCCCCCAGAACATCCTGATAACCACAGACGGCTGGGTGAAGATCATCGACTTCGGCATCGCCAAGGCGGCCAGCCGCATGACCCAGACGCGCCCGGGGATGATCAAGGGCAAGTTCGCCTACATGGCCCCCGAGCAGCTCAAGGGCGAGTCCGATCACCGGGCGGACCTGTTCGCCATGGGCGTGACCCTCTGGGAGACTTTGGCCGGAGTGCGCCTGTTCCACTCCACCACCGACGTGGACACCCTGCAGAAGGTCCTGCACATGGAGCCCCCGCCGATCCATCTCACCCATCCGGACATCCCCAAGGAGATGGATGCGATTTTGTCGAAGGCGCTGGACAAGAACCCCGACAGGCGCTACCAGACCGCCCGCGAGTTCAAGGCCGACCTGCGCCAATTCATGGCCCCCATGACCAAGGAGGAGATGCGCGCCACCGTCGACATCGAAGCCCAGGCGCTGGGCGACCGGGTGATCGCCGACGTTCCCACCGGGGACGTCACCAGCGACATCACCCCGGTGGCCGACTTCGGGGTGGTGCGCAAGGCCCGGGCCAGGCCGCGTAACAAGCTCCTTATTCCCTTGGCAGCGGTCCTGCTGGCCGGTTTGGGTGCGGCCGCCTGGTTCGGCCTGCCCCTGCTGACCGGGCCGGACGAGGAGCCGGCCGATGCCGGGATCGAAAAGGCCGGAGTCGTTGCCGAAGCACCCCAAGACGCCGGCGTGGCCGCGGCCCAGCCTGGAGATCCTGGGACTGCGTCGGCAGACAAGCCGGCCGAAGAGCCTCCCAAATCACAAGATGCCGGAACCAAGGTCGTGGTCAAGCCGAAGCCCAAACTGCCGCCGGCGATCAAGCTGACCCACCAGGAAATCAACCAGACCCTGCGCCGCTATGGCGGCCGGTTGCAGAACTGCGCGGACACCCACCTGACCCAGGAGTCGTCCGGGCAGGACGTGGCGCTGAAGCTGGATTTCACCATCGCCTCCAGCGGCCGGGTGACCCGGGTGGGCCTGAATCCTCAAAGCCTGGAGTCATCCAAGTTCGGCCGCTGCCTGGTTTCGCGGGTGAAGCGCATCAAGTTCCCCCGCCACGTCGACAAGAGCGTGTCGATCTCGTTTCCGCTCAAATTCCGGGTGGTCAAACAGAAATAATGCCGCTACCGCAGGTGGCGGACGTAGTAGACGTCTCCGGCGCCCTTCTTGATCAGCTTGAAGAGCAGCACCGCCCGGCGACCGACGCCCGAGATGGTCTGCTCGAAGCGCCCGTCGGCGGAGATCTCGATGGTTTGCTTGTCGACCGTAACGCTGGACCCCGGCGGGGCCAGGCCGCTCACTTCCACCTGGCCGGCTTCGGGTTTCTGGCCGGGGCGGGGGGCCTCGAGGCGCAAGAGGGGAGTAGCGTTGTCGAAGGCCAGCGAGAGCTTGTTCATCTGGGAGGCCGAGATCTCCTTGCCGGCTTCGTCCTGGGCGGCCTGGTACCAGAAGTAGGTTCCCTCCTTGAGCTTTCCCTCGGGCAGGGCCAGCCGGGTCTTCTGGGCGGTTTCTTCCAGGAAGGGCTTCTCCATGTCGTCTTCGGTGTAGATGCGCAGCTTGTAGCTGGCCGCGCCCTCGACCGCGTCCCACTTGAAGGTGAGCATCGGCACCTTGCCCTGGAAGTAGATGGTGGTCTTGATGCCGGTATCCGTTACCACATTGGTAAGCTTTCCCGAGGCCAGCTGGCGGGCGATGGGGTCGCGCCGGAGCTCCAGGCGGCCCACCTTGCCCGGCTCGCCTCCCGGGCGGGTCAGGCGCCAGTAATACCTGCTGGACCGGACGTTGTTGAGGATGTAGGACTTTCCCGCCACCGGCTCGCGCAGGGTGACCTTTTTGAAGTCGGCATGGGGAGAAACTTCCAGGAGAGTTTCTTCGCCCTCTTTTCCGCCTTTCCACACCAGGGCCACTTTCTTGATCCGCCGGTCGTAGAAAACCCGGGTGCGCACGCCTTCGCGCGCGCGGATCTTGGGAAGATTCAGCGGCTCGGGCTTGCCCAGTTGGCCCTTTTTCCCGATGTTCAGGGCCTGGCCCGGGCCGACGGTGACGGTCTGGTCGCCCACCGCCACCTCGGCGCTGCCCGCGTGCACGGTCACCTGGGTGGACTTGCCCCGGCTGCGGACGACAATCTCGGCGGTGGATCCCCGCGCCGAGGCCACGATGGTGCCCATGGGCATGACCAGCTTCTGGGTGGTCCCGCCCCGCTGGCCGCGCTTGAGGCGGATGCGGGCCTCGCCGGAATCCAGCTTGATGGTGCTTTCCCGGCCGGTTTCGGACTGGAAGGCGCCCTCGAAGACCGCCGAGGTCCGGGCTCCCAGCACTACCCGGCTGCCGGTGTCGTCCACCAGCTCCACCGAGCCCTTGCGGCGGGTGATCACCGCGGTGCCCGGCTCCAGCTCCAGCTTCCGCCGGGAAGGCCGCCGGAACTTCTTCTGGCCCGGCGGGCGGATGCGGCTCTGGCGCTTGCGATCCAGCAGCATGGTGGCCAGTTCCTGGCGGCCGGTGATCTCGCCCGCGCCGATGTCCAGGACAAAGCTCTGCCCCGCCTTGAGCGGGGTGGTCTCGTCGCCGCGGTTGATGGTGGCGGTTCCCATGATCATCTCCACCCGGGCGCCGCCGGCCTGCAGCTTCACTCCCGCGCGGCCCTCTCGCAGCAGCACCACGTCGCTGGAGTCGGCGAAGATCATCTTGTACTGCTTGCCCTCGACCTTGTTGGCTACGACTTCAACTTCGCCCTGCTCCATCAAGAGCGCCAGCTCGTCGTCGTGCTCCTCCAGGCCCAGCTGCCCCTGGCCCTCGATGCGGATCTGGCGGCCGTCGGAGAAGACCATGGTGTATTTGGAGCCTTCTTCCGCGCGCAGGCTGTCGCCCTTGGAGATGGCCTGACCCTCCTCGAGCGGTTTCCATTCCCCGTCGGGGCCCGAGCGCCACTCGATCTTGCCTTTCAGGTCGGTGACCTTGGTGGCGGGGGAAGGGCCCGCGTCGACACCCTCGGGTTTCTTCTCACCGCAGCCCAACTGCTCGCAGGCGAGCAGACCCGCCAGCAGCAGTGCCGCCAGAATTCCCGCCATGAGCCGGTGGCGTTTATTTCTTGGGGTAGAGCTCCACATTGAGGATCACAATGTCTCCGGTCTTAAGCTTGACCTTGCGCCGCTGGGTGACGTAGCCGGGCATGGTGACGATAACGTCGAACACGCCGGTGGCCAACCGGAGCTCGAACTTACCCTTCTTGGCCCGGGTTCTTTTCCGGCGGGCGGGGATGGTGATCTTGGCCTTGAGCGGCTGGCCGGTGGCCGAGCGCACCGTGCCCTTCAGGACGCCGAAGGTCTTGCCCCTGGCCCGGGCGAGCTTGATAGTCACCGGCACGGTGGGCTTGCCGGTCGACAATACCGCGGTGGTCTCCGGCTTGTAGCCCTCCATGGCCACGGTCACCTTTACCGGGCCGGGGTCCGCCGGGCAGGTGGTGAACTTGCCGTGCTCGGGATCGGTCACGAAGGTGGCTTCCCCGCCCACCGACACCCGCGCGCCTCCCAGGGGCTTGCCGGTTTCGGCGTCCACCACCGTCCCCACGATGCGGCTCTGGGGCGGGGGCGGTACCTGCACCTTGACTTCTTTTATCTTCTCCACCTCTTTGGTGATTATCTTGGGAGGCGGGTCGGGGATCTGACCGAAATTGAATCCCAATGCCAGGACTACGTTATAAGGGGGTATGCGCCCCTTTCCTGCGGGCGGGTGGATGCCGGCCAAGCCGATGTCGGCGGCGGCTAAAACGTGCAGGGTGTGATGGGACAAAGGCCAGGCGCGCAGGCCCACGGTGACCCAGTTGGGGCAGTCGGTGAAGCCGGGGGCGCCGTCGCCCATGGCGATGGCGCTGCCGTACTCCAGGAAAGGGGCTACCGGCCCGAACTGCCATGCGGCGCCCAGGCGGACCATCACCTGGTCGTGGGGGTTGACTCCCCCGGCGAACACCTGGGCGGCGTTCAGGCTCTCGGAGAAGATGCGCGCCGAGTTGTCGAAGTGATACCCCAGGTTCAGGGTGATCAGCGCCGCCTTGACCGGCTGGAAGGCGAAAGTGGTCAGGATGCGGGTGCTGACGCCGTCGGTGGAAAGCTGCGAGAACTTCTCCCCGGTGGGGATCAGCACCTGAACTCCGCCGCCCAGCGACAGTTGTTTGGTCAGCGCATGACCGTATGAAACTCCCAGGAAGGGATCGCCGACGTACTGGGACTGGTCGGGCACGTAGGCGGTGTTGTAGTTGGAGGCCATGGAGAAACCGGCGTTGACCTCGAAGCCGCCAAAAGGCACCCAGGCCAGGCTGAAGCGGGTAAGCAGACGCTGGTTCTCGTCGCCGTCGGTCAGGTAGTCGCTGGCCTTGAAGAACTCCAGGGTGGAACCCACCACCACGTCGCCGGACTCATAGGGCAGAGGTGCCCAGGAGCGGTACAGCCCCCGCTGGCCGAAGACCGTCGGACCCGCCGGGTCGGTGGCGGGTTCGCGCGGACCCGCCATGGCGGAGGAAGCGAGTATCAGCAACAGAAACGGCCACAACCGCAAGCGCAACATGCTTTTTCCTCTGTGATCTCGACTGTTTTTAAGCATAGAGGCTTTTTTTGTGTCAGTCAACATACCGATGGGCGATAATGGGGATGATCATGATGAGAATCTGCCTGTGTATTGCGTTGTTTACGACACTCGGCTTGCCGGGCTGCACCCGGCAGGGTTATGAGCCCGCCGAGCCCTGCAAGGGTGTTTCGTGCAGTGACCACGGGGAATGCGGGGTGGCCGGGGACGGCACGGCGGTGTGCGTGTGCGACCCGGGTTACCATGCCGAGGGCCTGGAGTGTGTCGAGAACGTGGAGGAAAACCCCTGCGAAGGGGTCGATTGCTCCGGGCACGGCAGTTGCGCGGTGGACGATACGGATCCGGTGTGCATCTGCGACCAGGGTTATCACGTGGAGGGAAGCACCAACTGCATCCAGGACGCCGATCCCTGCCAGGGGGTCGACTGCTCCGGCCACGGAGTCTGCGCGGTGACGCCGGGGGGCGATGTGATCTGCGCCTGCGACAACGGTTACCACAACGACACGGCTACGACCTGCGTCCCCGACGAGTGGTAGCCTCGATTATCTGAGCCGGACTTTCCTCAACGAACTGTTCCCCGGTGAACGATCCGAGCTTCTGCCTGATTTCGAATCCCGCCTTCTCGAGCAGACCGTCGATATCTTCGGGAGAGTACATGCGCAGGCGCAGCCGGCAGACGAACGGCCGGGCGTCTTCTGTTCTGGGTTCATAGATGAAGGTAGTCAGCGATATTTTCGTGGCTTGATCGTATTCGTGCTGCTCGCTCTGCAGGTAGGTGACTCCCCGGTAACGGATGTCGCGCAGCGGCACGCCGGGCGGACCGTGGCGGACCAGCAGCTCCGGTCGGGGGTTGGTGACGTCGCAAAGCAACCTGCCGTCGTCTTCCAGATGAGCCGCGGTGCTTTCCAGGCATTTGAGCACGTCTTGGTCTGCATGCAGATGCATCAGCAGGTTGAAGGGCGCCAGGATCACCCGGTAGCGGGTGTCGAGAGAGAAGGTGCGGATGTCGGCTTCGTACAGGTTCACCCGCCCGGCGATCTCCGGTCCCATTTCCACCGCGCGGGAGCGCGCCCGGTCGAGCATGCCGGGTGAGCCGTCGACTCCGTCGACGGGAATTCCCGCTGAGGCCAGCGAGAACAGCACCCGCCCGGTTCCGCAGCCCAGGACCAGCGCCGGCCCGCCCAGCTGTAGAAGCCGGTCGCGGTACCAGGACAAATCGATGGTGTAGAAGCCGTACTCGGCCTCGTAGCGCTCGGGGTCGCCGTAGTAGTCGCGCTCCTGCATATCAGCGGCCGGTTCCGGTCAGCAGGTAAATGGCGAACGACGCCAACCAGTGCTCGCCGCCGTAGCCGGAGTCGAACATCTGCCGCACCGCGGTATGCCGGTGCAGGCGGGCCAGCTTCGAGTAGAACCTGCGCCGCGGGTCCTGGTCGTCCAGGGCGCCGGCGATGCCCCGGTAGCACCAGGCCCGCTGCAGCGACAGGCCGATCAGGTGTCCGATCTTGGGATCTTTGAGATCCTTGATCTCCGCGGGCGCCAGCAACGGGCGGAACTTCTTGCAGTAAAGCGGCGGCAGGAATCCGTCCAGCCAGGAGACGAACTCCTTTTTGTCAAGCACCCGGCGCATCAGGTCGGCCTCCGCCAGGCAGGGGGAGATGAAGTCCTCACCGGAGGGCTCGTAGGCGGTGGGGCAGTCCCGGTCGCCCGCGTAGAAATCCCGGGCGCGTGTCTTGATGGCGTCTTCCAGTTCCCGGTCACCGGCGGCCCGGGCGTAGTCGAGCATGTGGGCCATGGCGAAGGCGCTGTTGGGGTGGGTGCCCGCGCGGATGGGTACGCTCAGGGTGTTGAAATAGTCGATGCTGCGCCGGGCCAGGTGATCCGCCACTGGTTTCAATGCCTCCCGCCAGCGCTTGGCATCGGGATCTTCGAAGGTCTCGAGCTCGGCGGCCAGCCGCAGCAGCCATCCCCAGCCGTAGGGCCGCTCGAAGGTTTTGTTGCGCTTCTCCTCGAGGTAGGCAAGTTCTTTCTCCAGTCGTTCCTTGCTCAGGTTTCCGTCCAGCTTCTTTTTGATTACCGCGGCTTCGGGCAGATCCGGGAAGGTCTTGAGCAGGCGCACCAGGGCCCAGTGGCCGTGGACCGCCGAGTGCCAGTCGAAGCAGCCGTAGAAGGCCGGGGTAAGCTCCCTCGGCGGCCTGACGGTCTCGTCCGAGTCCACGACGTTGCCGGGCTTGTTGGGGTACTCCCGGTCCACGCAGGCGATCGACAGCGCCGCGAACCTGGAGGCCCGTTGCTTGTCCAGCACCAGCTCGGGAAGGTCCGGAACCGCCGGCTGGCTCCGCTGGCAACCGGAAAGCACTATCAACAGCATCAAGATTTTCTTCATGGGCCAACAGTTTTTGCAGAAACCGGGGCGACTTGCAAGCACGGGCGCCGGGGTGGTATGGTCTCTTCCGCCCTGTATAAATAAACAAGGAGGAAAGGTCATATGAAAAGGTTTGTGATTCTCTCGACGTTTGTGGCGATTGCGCTGGGCTGCCTTTCCGGTTGCGCCAAGGTGGACGCGGGGCACGGCGGGGTTCTGTGGACCGCCTGGAGCGGCACCCAGGAAGACACTTACACCGAGGGCTGGTACTTCGTGGCCCCCTGGAACAAGATGATCACCTACAACGTGCGCCTGCAGGACCGGGCCGAGGACCTGCACGTTCTGGCCAACAACGGCCTCTCCATCCGCCTGGAGACCTCGGTGCGCTACCGGGTCAACCTCAAGACCCTCCCGGTTCTGCACCAGAAGGTCGGGGAGGACTACTACGAGGTGCTGATCGCCCCCTCGGTGCGCTCGGCGGCCCGCAAGGTGGTGGGCCGCTATACCCCCGAGCAGATCTATTCGACCAAGCGCGAGGAGGTCGAGCACGAGGCCCTGACCGCGGTGGTGGAGAACCTCAAGGACGCCATCGCCAAGAAGTTGGAGGGGGAAAACGTCGAGGACGATCCCATCCAGATCAAGGCCATCCTGGTGCGCAACGTCGACCTGCCCGATAAGCTGAAAAGGGCGATCAACGACAAGCTCGAGGAGGAGCAGCGCTCGCTGAAGATGAAGTTCACCCTCAGCCGCGAGCGCCAGGAGGCCGAACGCAAGGAGATCGAGGCCAACGGCATCGCCAAGCGCAACCGGATCATCACCGAGAGCATCACCGACCGGCTGCTCAGTTACGAGGGCATCCAGGCCACCGAGCGGCTGGCCAACTCGACCAACGCCAAGATCGTGGTAATCGGCAGCGGCGATAAGGGCCTGCCGCTGATTCTGGGAGGCCAGTGAGAATTCTTCTGGCAATAGTCTGCATCCTGGCGACAGCCGGTTGCGGCGACGACGAAGGCCCGGACACCTCGCCCCCCGAGGTGCAGTCCACCGTTCCGGCCAGCGACGAGACCGGGGTGGATCCGGAAGCAAAAATATACATAGTCTTCAGCGAGGCCATCGACCGCAACACGCTGGATGGCAACCTGTTCCACCTCGAGGGCCTCTGGGGATCGGTCAGCTACGATCTGGCCACCTTCCAGGCCACGCTCTCCATTATGGCGCCGCTGGACGACGGTAAAACCTATGAGGCAGTGCTGGAGCCCGGGGTGCGCGACATGGCCGGCAACCGGATGAATGAAGAGTATCGCTGGTCTTTCACCGTCGCGGAGTGAACCGGATGAACAAGTCCCGCTCATTCAATGTTGCGGTTTGCGGCGCGTCCGGCGCGGTGGGCAAAGAGATGGTGTCGATCCTGGAGGAGCGCCACTTCCCGGTGGCCAACTTGAGACTCCTGGCCTCGGAGCGCTCCGCTGGCGAGCACATGACCTTCTGCGGGGACGACATCCGGATCGAGGAGCTAAACCGCAATTCATTCTCGGGCATAGACGTGGCGTTGTTCTCGGCCGGGGGCGACGTCAGCAGGAATTTCGCTCCCACCGCGGTGGAAGCCGGCGCGGTGGTGATCGACAACACCTCGGCATTCCGTATGGAGCCGGACATTCCCCTGGTGGTCCCGGAGGTGAACCCCGAGGACATCGCCGAGTTCCACCAGCGCGGCATCATCGCCAATCCCAACTGCTCCACCATCCAGATGGTGGTGGTGCTCAAGCCCATCGAGGACGCCGCCAAGATCCGCCGGGTCGTGGTATCCACGTACCAGTCGGTCAGCGGCGCCGGCCGCAGCGGGATCCGCGAACTGGAAAGCCAGTCGCTGGCGGTGTTCAATCTCAAGGAGATCGTCTGCGGGCGCTTCCCGCGCCAGATCGCCTTCAACTGCCTCCCGCACATCGACGTGTTCGCCGAGGACGGCTACTCCAAGGAAGAGCACAAGATGATCGACGAGAGCCGCAAGATCCTCCACCGCCCGGATCTCAGGCTCACCGCCACCACCGTCCGCGTCCCGGTATTCTTCTCTCACTGCGAAGCGGTCAACATAGAAACCGAGCGCAAGCTCACTGCCGGGGATGCCCGCCGCCTGCTTTCCAAGGCCCCCGGCATCCGGGTGGTCGACGACGCAGGCAAGGATCTCTATCCCACTTCAATCGACGCCGTAGGCATCGACGAAACCCTGGTGGGCCGCATCCGCGAGGACCCGTCGATCGATAACGGCCTGGACCTCTGGATAGCCGCCGACAACGTCCGCAAGGGCGGCGCCCTCAACGCCGTCCAGATAGCCGAACGTCTGGTCGAACACCACTTGTAAGCCCTGCCGCCTCTCTGACAAATTGGCACTGGGAGGGGAGGGGAGGGTAGACCTGTGACAAAAAGTGCAAAGGTCCGGGGCCGGCCTCCCCGCCCACAAGATTCATTTCCTTGAATTAATTGATCAATACAACCACTTGCCCGCCGCTCCCACCTGGCACGAAGCTTGCGTAAATGCCCGTTTATGGGTAAATGTTAGCGACAGGAAAGCGAGGACTCTCCCCATGAAACGCCGGTTACTAGTCGCCATCGCTCTCATTCTGGTCGCCCAGCCAGCGGCGGCAACCACCTATGGGTTCACCGTGAATTTGACGGCTCCGAACAGGACCTACATCAACCTGGAAGACTGCGAGACACCGGAAGAGATCGATCTGGGTATATCCTGGGAGATTGATGAGATCTACGCGCTCTGGGACACCGATCTCGAGGCCGACGTGTTTCTTTCCACCAGCGACACCTGCTCGTCGGTTTCCGTGGAGATCGGCTACACCGAGGAGGACGGCGGCGACTTCACCGTGGATGTGGGACAGTACTACGGGGATTTCCCCTTGCAGGACGATGACCTCACTCTGGCCGACGTAACCGGACTGGACTGCGGTTCGGAAAAGGAGCAGGACTACTACTTCTGCATCCGGTGGGAGTGGACCTATACGCAGCTTACTGAAGTCACGGATGAATACTGGGGCGGCACGCTGCTGCGGTTCGACGTGAAAAAGCCCGCCGCGCCGGTGCTGAACAAGGTGAGCCCGGGAGAGGGAAACCTGAAGCTTCAGTGGGATCCCCCGGATGACGACGACATCGGCAGCTACGTCATCTACTACCGGATGGAGGGCTCGGAGGAGATTCACAGCAAGACGGAAACCAACGGTGACGCCGACAGCTATCAGCTCACCGGGTTGACGAATTACACCCCGTACGAAGTCTGGATTGCCGCCGAGGACGAGTCGGAGAACCTGGGGGACGAATCCAACCGCATGAGCGGGACACCCGAGCCGGTGCAGGATTTCTGGGAGACCTACCGGGAGAGCGAGGGCGCCGAGGACGGGGGGTTCTGTTTCGTGGCTACCGCGGCTTACGGGTCGTATTCGAACATGATGGTGCAGCCGCTGCGGGCTTTCCGCGACGGGATCCTGGCTGGCAGCGCTTTGGGGCGGGGGGTGATCGAGGGATACTACCGCTACGGCCCGCGCTGGGCGCGGGCCATCCGGGGGTCGGAGGCTCACCGCACCATCGCGCGCTGGTCGCTGGCGCCGGTGGTGGCCTTCGCCGAGGTTTCCAACCATCTGGGCCTGGCCGAGACCCTGGTGCTCATAGCGGCGCTGCTCATTCTGCTTATGCTGGGTTTTCGATTCTTCAAGCAGGTCTGGGTCCGGCGCGGCGTGCCGCCGCTGGTGATACTGGTGCTGTTGCTGGGCGCCGGTCCGGTCCGGGCCGGGGAGAATGTAAACGTGCCCCAGCATGCCGACGCCGACTTCCAGCTGCAGATACGCCTGGGGCCCTATTCGCCGGACGTCGACGACGAGAGCGGACTTACCGGCCAGCCCTTCAAGACCATCTTCGGATCCGGCTCGGAGTTGCTGTTCGAGCTGGGGGTGGACTACGAGATCTGGCACGGGTTCGGCACGGTGACCGCCGGGGGGTCCTTCGGTTTCGTGCAGTTTCTTGGTAAGGCCCTGACCTCGACGGGCGGAAAGTCCACCGACACCACCGTGCTCAACCTGCTGCCCCTGCGGCTGAACGTGGGCTATCATTTCGATTGGCTGGCGCGCGAGTTCGCCATCCCGCTGGTTCCCTACGTCACCACCGGGATCTCTTACTACATCTGGTGGGTGCTCGACGGCGTGGGGGACACCGCCGAGTGGGAGGACGCCGATGGGGACACCTTCGCCGCCCAGGGCGGCATCTTCGGGGCGCACCTCTTCGTGGGGTTGAAGCTGCTTCTGGACTGGCTGGACGAGGGAGCCGCGGCTAATCTTTACACCGATGTGGGGGTGATCAACACCTTCCTGTTCGCCGAGTACGCCATCTCCTGGGTGGACGGGTTCGGCGGCGATCACATGAACGTCGGGGATCAAACCTTCATGTTCGGCCTGATGATGGAGTTCTAGTCCGGTGGGAGCAGTCCGCCTGCTGATAGCCTATCAGGGGACAAAATACCACGGTTGGCAGATCCAGCCCGACGAGCCCACCCTGCAGGGGGTCTGCGAAGCAGCCTTCTTCAAGATGACCGGCAAGAGAACGCGGGTCACCGCCGCCTCGCGCACCGACGCCGGCGTCCACGCCGCCGGGCAGGTGGCCGGCCTGGAAAACGAAACCCGCCACGATTCCCAAAGGCTGCGCGAGGGACTCAACGCGCTCTTGCCCGACGACGTCGTGGTGCTGGAGGCCGCCGAGGCGCCGGAGGGCTTCGATCCCCGCCGGGACGCGGTAGGCAAGCACTACCGCTACACCATCCACAACACCCGGGTGCGCCCGGTGTTCGAGCGCGCCTTCCGCTGGCATTTCAAGAAGACCCTGGATGTGGCCGCCATGAACCTGGCTGCGGCCGATCTTGTCGGCGAACACGACTTCTCGGCCTTCCGCGGCCCCAACTGCACCGCCAAGTCGCCGGTGCGAACACTGGACCGGCTGACCTGGCGATCCGAACCGCCGGCGCTGGTTTTAGACGTCTGGGGACGGGGGTTTCTCAAGCAGATGGTGCGCAACATCGTGGGCACCTCGGTGGAGATCGGCCGGGGACGGTGGCCAGCCGGCAAGATGGCCGCTATACTCCAGAGCAGGAAGCGGGAGGAGGCGGGGCAGACCGCTCCCCCGCAGGGCCTGAGCCTGATGAAGGTGTTCTACGACCGGGAGGAGTACTTCGGTGCGGTGGCTGGAACGGATCAAGGTCATTGAGTTCTCCATCGGCCTGGCGGTGGCGGTCCTGATCGTCTGGCTGCTGTTCTCGCTGTTCTTGCTCACCGCCATGGCCGGCCTGGACCTGGCCCCCGGCCTGGGGGCGCGCCTGCTGGTGGCGGCGGCCTCCAACCTGGGCCTGGTGCTGGCCATGACCGCAGCCGGTTTTCTGGCGGGATTGTTCATGATCGGAGGGCGCTGGACGTTCTCCATCGCGGCCACTTTCATCGCGGCGCTGTTCCGATCGGTGATTTACATCGTCAGCGCCGAACCCGAACCGCCCTGGCGCACCTGGCCGGAGGCGCTGGTGATGCTGGCGGCGATGGGGCTTTCGGTTCTGGTCTCTGCGGTGATGTTCAAGCTGGCGGGACGGTTTACCGCCCGGAAGGAAGAGCAAGTTGAAGAGACTTAGCGTCCTGCTGATGGTATTGCTGGTTGCGGGCTGCGGATCCTCGGACAAGGGATCCGAGCCGTTTGCGGTTCCCCGGGGCTGCAATCCCCTGGCTCCCGCCTGGGACTGCCTGCTGCCTTTCCCCTCCGACTACTTTTTAGTCGACGATCCCTCGTTGCCCAGCGGGAAACGCGTCGAGTACAGCGGGAAATCGCTGATCGTCACCCCCGACGACCGGGAAGCCAATCCGGTCAGCGTGCATTTCGCCGATGGGGCTTCGCACCAGAGCCAGATCCTGGCGGTGTTTCCGGACGGCGTCGACGACTCCAACCTGGTTTTCCATACCGATGATGTTTTCGACTCCCTGCTGCCCGAAAGTCCCACTCTGCTGATCGAGGCGGAGAGCGGCGAGCCGGTCCTGCACTTCGCAGAAACGGATCCGCTGGCCGAGACCGACGACCGCCGGGCGTTTCTGATACGCCCGCTGGTCAGATTGAAGAACGCCACCCGCTACGTGGTGGCCATCCACGGGCTTTTGGACCGCGACCAGCAGCCGGTCGAGGCCCCCGAGGGTTTCCGGCGCATCCGCGACAAGGAAGCCAAGGGGCACGCAATCCTGGGCCCGCTGGCCGACCATTACGAGGAGGACATCTTCCCGGTGCTGGAGGATTTCGGCCTCGAGCGCTCCGGGCTGCAGTTGGCCTGGGATTTCACCACCCAGACTACCGAGAACGTAACCGCCGACATGCTGACCGTGCGCGAAAAAGCCCTCGAGCTTTTTCCCCAGAATCCGCCGGCGGTGACTATCACCGGGGTCACCGACGATTACAGCGAGTATATTGCCCGGCGGGTGGAGGGAACCATCCGGGTACCACTGTTCATGGAGTCCGAGAAGGCCAACACCTGGCTGAACCGGGACGCTAACGGCCGGGTGGCACAGAACGGCGAGGCCGACGTTCCCTTCACCGTTTTGATTCCCCGCAGCGTCGCCGCCCTGGGCCCTGACGATCCGCCCGCGAGGCTGATCCAGTTCGGCCACGGATTCTTCGGTGTTCGTTTCAAGGACAGCGATCTGGGAGAGCTGGATCCCTTGCTGGATCAATACAAGTTCGTCTTCGTCGCGGTTGACTGGTGGGGGATGAGCTCCGACGACGCGCTGTTTCTGGTCGAGGCCATCGCCGTGCGGCCGTCCGAAGTGCTCAAGTTCACCGACCGGGTTCACCAGGGTATGGTCAACTCCATCGCCATGATCTATGCGGCCCAGGGGCCGCTGCTGCAACAGCCTGAGCTGCAGATCGGCCCGCAGCCGCTCTACGATCCCGATAACATCTACTTCTACGGCAACAGCCTGGGCGGGATTCTGGGGGGTACCTACGCGGCGCTATCCCCCAACATCGAGCGCCTGGTTCTGGGCGTGGGCGGGGCGGGGATGACTTTCATAATGTTCCGCTCGGGGTCCTGCATCGAGTTGATCGGCCTGATCCAGACCTACATCCCCGACACGCTGGACACGCAGAAGTTTTCGGCGCTCATGCAGACCACCTTCGACCGGATGGATCCGATAACCTATGCGCCGAATGTGCTCAGTGATCCGCTACCGGACACCCCGGCATCCCGGCGGATCCTGATGCATATGGGGATCGGCGACACCCAGGTGCCCAACCTGTCAACCCATCTGCATGCCCGGGCCATGGGAGTCCCCTATTTGCAACCCGCACCGCGCGAGATTCCCGGACTGGAGCAGGTTTCCACACCCGCCGACTCCGCCCTGGTGGAATTCGATTTCGGCATCGATCCGCTGCCCGGCATCCTGGCCATCCCCCCGCCGGAGGGCAATGACGTCCACGACGGCGTCCGGGACTTAGACGCCGTCAATCGCCAAATTGACCTGTTTTTTCAATCAGATGGGCACATCGAGCACACCTGCGACGGGGTGTGCGACCCGGAGTAAGTACACACCCGCAGCCGTTTAATACTTGACATTCCGGGTGATTTTCCCTAGAACCAGTCGTCCACGCGCCAGACGGGTGGAATAAAGAGGATTTCCGACATGACGACCGTGCACGCGAAAAAAGGAGCTGTCAAGCAGCGCTGGCTGCTGGTTGACGCCAATGGGCTGGTGCTGGGGAGAATGGCTTCGGAAGTGGCCAGTCTGCTGAGGGGAAAGCGCAACCCGATTTACACCCCGCATGTAGACACGGGTGATTTCGTGGTGGTGGTTAACGCCGAGAAGGTCAAGCTCACCGGCAAGAAGTGGGAAAAGAAGATGTACTACGACCACTCGGGGTATCCCGGGGGCATGAATGCCCGCAACGCGGAAACCATGCGGGAAAAGAGGCCCACCGAGATCATCCGCCGGGCGGTGAAGGGGATGCTTCCCAAGGGGCCGTTGGGGTATGCGATGATCCGCAAGCTGAAGATTTACGCCGGCCCCGATCATCCCCACGAGGCCCAGCAGCCGGAGAAGATCGAGATCGAAGGGACGAAAGCATGACGGCAGAGACGCAAAGCTGGTACGCAACCGGCAAGAGAAAGAGCGCCATCGCCCGGGTGTGGCTCCGCCCCGGCAGCGGGAACGTGACCATCAACCGGCGGCCGATGGACGACTATTTCGGGCGGGCGGTCTTGAAGATGATCCTCCAGGAGCCGTTCGAGCTCACCGAGACCCGCGGCAAGTTCGATGTGCTGGTCAACGTGTGCGGCGGCGGGTTGGCCGGTCAGGCCGGGGCCATTCGCCACGGTATAACCCGGGCCCTGATGCAGATGGACCCCGAGCTGCGTTCAGTCCTCAAGAAGGCCGGCATGGTCACCCGCGATTCCCGGGTGAAAGAGCGCAAGAAGTACGGGCAGCCGGGCGCCCGCAAGCGTTTCCAGTACTCCAAGAGATAATTACTTGCTGTCTTCGACCGGGGGTGCGTCCCAGGTGGGATCGGTGTATTCGTCTTCCCACTCCTGGGGGCGCAGCTGCCCCTCGGATATCTGCCGCTCTATGATCATGATGAGCGCGTCGCATACCCGCGGATCGATCTGCTTACCGCGCAGCCGCTGGAGGATGCGGATGGCCTCCTGGTTATCCACCGCGGACTGATAGGGACGCTCGGAGGTGACCGCGTCGTAGGTGTCGGCGGCGCTGACGATCCGGGCCCCCAGGGGAATCTCGTCGTCCTTCAGACCGTCGGGGTAACCGGAGCCGTCGACCCATTCGTGATGGTGCAGGACTATGGGACGCACCGGCTGGAGGAAGTCGATGGGCTCGATGATCTTGTCGCCCAGGACCGGATGCTGCTTGATTGCCTCGCGTTCTTCGTCGCTCAGTTTTTCCTTCTTGGTCAGGATCCCTTCCTGGATGCCGATCTTGCCGATGTCGTGCAGGATGCCGGCGTAGCGCAACACCCGCAGTTCCTCGTCGCTCAGGCCCAGTTCCCGGCCGATCGCCAGAGCCACGTTGGTCACCCGCATGGAGTGGCCGCGGGTATACGGGTCCTTGGCGTCGATGGAGTTGGCCAGGGCCCGGATGGTCTCCAGGTAGCCCCGTTCCAGGCTGGCCACCAGCGCCTTGTTTTCCTGGTCGTAGTCCAACAGCTGGCGGGACATGTAGTTGAAGGTGTGGGCCAGCTCGCCGATCTCGTTGCGGGTGGATACGTCCAGGGTGTAGCCGAACTTGCCGCGGGCGATGGCCAGGGCTCCGGTGACGCACTTGGCCACCGGCCGGGTGATGCCGAAGGCGAAGAGCACGCCCAGGCCGATGGCCAGGGCCAGGCTGATCAGCACCACGGTTATGACCTGGAAGGTCATGGTGCGGGTGGCGGCGTAGGCTTCGTCCAGGGGTTCGATGGAGACCATCAGCCAGGCCGGCCGTGCCAGGGGGGCATAGGCGGCCAGAACGTCCATACCCTTGCCGACGGTGATGGGCCGCGCGCCCGAGACGCGGGGTATGGCCACATCTCCCCCTTGGGGGGCCAGTACCCGGGCCAGCAGGCCGGGCAGTCCTTCGGGATCCTTCATGTGGTCGATCAGGCCGCCGTGGTGGGCGATCAGCGCGCCCTGCGAGTCGATCAGCAAAACCTCGCCGCGCTGTCCCACCCGCATCTTCTTGACCACTCCCTTGAGCGGCGACAGCGAAACCTCCATGCCCAAAAACGCGGCGTCGGCGGCGTTGAGCTTGAAGGCCATGGCCACGGTCTGCTCGTCCCGGACGGGGATGGACAGTTCGGGTCGGGCCGGGCGCTTGATGGTGTAGGTGTTGGAAAATGCCACCGATCTGGGTGAATCCTGGGAGAAGCGTATTTCGGACACCTGGGAGTGGTGATCGGCCAGCTCCGAGGGCAGTATGCGGTTCATGTCGAAGGCCAGCAAGCCGGGCAGCCGGCGGCCGGCGGCGTCGTAGAAGGCTATGATATTGACCTCGGGGCGCTTCTGCAGGATGAAGGAGAGCATCTCCTGCCGCTGGCCCACGCTCATGTTGGCCACGCCGAGATTCGACACCAGCAGATCCACGTCGTCGATGATGTTGTCGAAAAACGAGGACACCGCCCGGCCGGCGTGGTCGGCGCGTTCCTGCTGCAGTTCCCAGGTGAGGGTCTTGAGCGTGTCTACGCTGGACTCGATCAGAATGAAGCCCGCCACGGTGATGGGCGCCGCAGTCAGGAACACCAGCATAAGGGTGATGATCCTGAACAGCTTCATTTATCCTCACCGAGGGTCTTCAGCACTTTTTCGAGGAGCTTGGCCATCTTCTTGGGCTTGAACGGCTTGTTTATGTAGTGATCCGGCCCCAAATCGGGATGGTCGCTCATGATCTGGGACTTGGAAATGGCCGACATCATCACCACCGGCACCCGGGCGCGCTCCCCGCTCAGGCGGATGTTGCGGATGACCTGGAGACCGTCTACCTTGGGCATCAGAAAGTCGATCACCACCAGATCGATCTTTTCCTTCATGAACACCGCCAGGGCCTCCTGGCCGTCCTTGGCTTCGACGACCTCGACCCCCTCGGCCTTGAGCATGTCGCCGACCATGTTGCGGATAGGAGTGTCGTCGTCGCAGACCAGGGCTTTGAGCGGCATGGTTATTTTCCTTCGTCCCGGGGGGTGGGTGGCACGGGCTCTACGGTGACACCACCGTCCGTGGAAGTGCGCAGGGTGAACTGGCGGGAGGGAGAAGCCTTTCCTACCAGGCCCTGGGAATCGACCGTGCGGGTGAACCAGTGGTAGCTGCCGTCCGCCAGGCTGGAGCGGAACAAGTAGGAGGTGTTGGCGGTGGTCAACTGGCGGACCAGCTGCAGGCCGGCCTGATCCTTGCTGATCAGCAGCACATAGCGACTGGCGCCGTCGACCGGCTTCCAGCTGAAGTAGATCGATGAGGTCACCAGGATGGAGCCATCGTTGGGCAGCACCGGTTCCGGAGGCAATAGCTGCGGGCGGGCTTTCTCCGGCTCCTGGCCGGGCTGGACCCGGACTCCATAGCCGCGTTTCACCGTGGTGCTCTTCTTGCCCGCGGACACCTTCACTCCGTCGCCCGCCATGACCTCTATCCGGGTAGTGCCCTTCTTGTCCACCGAGACCGCGAAGCGGTTCTTCTTGGGTCTGCGGGCCAGGCTTTCCTTGCGGGCCAGGCGGGCCAGCGCCCAGGTCTCGTCGGCCAGCCGCCGGCAGTCCTGGTATGCCGCCCGTTTGCGGGCTTCCTCGGCTGTCTGGAAGCTCTTCTGGGTTTTTTTAAACTGCTCGGAGGCGAATTCCTCGGCGCCGTCGGCCTTGGCCTGCTGCAGAGCCTGCCGGGCCACCCGCAGGGCCATCAGCGCCTGATCGCGCTCCTTGCCCGGAAGCTTCAGCGTGGTGCCGGGCTCGGGCTGCTCGCCGGCCGGGATGTTGTTCAGGGCGCGGATCTCGTCCGCCGCCAGCGGATCGTCGAAGTATTTCTCGGCCAGATCTTCCAGCGTTTGCCCCGCCTCTAGTTGGGCCTCGCCTGGCACCTGGGCTTGCAGAATGGGGACGGTGAGTACCAGCAGACAGATAACCAATCCGGAGGTTTTCAGGATCCGGGTCATCACTGGAATGCCACCTCGCGTTTGATAACGCTGGCCTCGGCCGAAGGCGTGCGGATGCGGAACTCAGACTCGGATTTCTCCAGGGCGTCCAACTCGGCCTCGACGTTTCCTTCGATCAGAGTGAAAGTGGAGCGCACCGCCTGGTTGCGTTGCTCGATGCGCAGATCGGTCACCGAGACCAGTGTCTCCGGGCCGACCTTCAGCAAGCCGCCCTTGTCGAACTCGATTGCGGCGAAGCTGTCGCGCAGGGTGCGCAGCTTGTCGTCCATGGCCAGATCCATGTTCTTCAGGGCCTGGACCCACTCCATGGAACCGGCACGCTTTACCCGCACATTACCCTCTACGAACAGGATCTTGGCGGTGCGCAACCTGGTTTCGGCTTCGATGCCGGTGCCGTCGGGCGGGTCGCCGTCCTCCGGGTCCCTTCCGCAAGTGCAGGCGGACACGGACAAAACCAGCCATACTCCCAGAATAAGCCGCAAGAGCATCACCGGGGATGTTAGGGAAATACGCCGGTAAAGGCAAGTATTGCAAAAATGATTGACTTTTAGTGCCAAGTTCGGTTTTCCTCAAGAGTGCACCCCCTAATTTCACGATACTCTACCGGAAACTCTCAAAACCACGCCGTTGGTGCGCAGGAGGTTTGCAGGAAGTGGCCCAAAAACAGACCAAGTTCATCTTTGTAACCGGAGGGGTGGTTTCCGGTCTGGGCAAGGGAGTGGCGTCGGCGTCCATCGGCGCGCTTCTGGAGAACCGGGGGTTGAAGATCACCATCATGAAGATGGATCCGTATATAAATGTCGATCCCGGCACCATGAGCCCCTACCAGCACGGAGAAGTTTTCGTCACCGACGACGGGGCGGAGACCGATCTGGACCTGGGGCACTACGAGCGGTTCACCTCTGCGAATATGGGCCGGGTCAACAACTGCACTACCGGCCAGGTATACGAAACGGTGATTGCCAAGGAGCGTCGCGGCGAGTACCTGGGCATGACCGTGCAGGCCATCCCCCACATAACCGACGAGCTCAAATCCCGGATCCACAAAGCCGCCGAGGGGGTGGACGCGCTCATCGTGGAGGTGGGCGGTACCGTCGGCGACATCGAGGGTCTGACCTTCATCGAAGCCATACGGCAAATGCGCCGGGACGTCGGGCGCGAGCACACCCTGTATATCCACCTGACCCTGGTCCCCTACATCGGCGTGGTGGGCGAGATGAAGACCAAGCCCACCCAACACAGCGTCAAGGCGCTCAGGGAGATGGGGATCCAGCCGGATATCATCCTGTGTCGCTGCGAGAGGCCCATGGATCAGGACATCAAGGACAAGATTGCCCTGTTCTGCTCCACCAATCCGGACACGGTCTTTGATTGCCCCGATGTGGAAACCATCTACGCGGTTCCTTTGATGCTTCACGAGCAGGGGCTGGACGACAAGCTGGCCGAGATGCTCAATATCTGGTCCCGGGCGCCGGCACTGGACCGCTGGCGCAAGGTGGTGGATAAACTCAAACAAACCGCTACCGTGGCCCGTATCGGGGTGGTGGGCAAGTATGTCCACCTGATCGATTCCTACAAGAGCCTGCACGAAGCCCTGCTGCACGGAGGCCTGGCCAACGGCGGCGCGGTCGAGCTGGTCTACGTGGATGCCGAGAAGGTGACAAAGGGAGATCCCGGGCAACTCGCAGACGTAGACGGTATTCTCGTCCCGGGAGGATTCGGAGAGCGGGGCACCGAGGGCAAGATCCTGGCGGTAAAATGGGCTCGCGAGAACCGCGTACCCTTCTTCGGCATCTGCCTGGGCATGCAGATGATGGTGGCGGAGTACGCCCGGAACGTAGCCGGGCTGCAGCGGGCCAACTCCACCGAGTTCGACCCCGACACCCCTCACCCGGTCATCGATCTGATGGAGAGCCAGCGGGGAATCGAGGCCAAGGGGGCCACCATGCGCCTGGGTGCCTACCCCTGCAAACTGGTTCCGGGAAGCCGCGCGGCGCAGGCCTACGGCAAGGAGGAGATCTCCGAACGTCACCGGCACCGCTACGAGGTCAACAACGACTACCGGGGCAAACTCGGGGAGGCCGGGCTGGTGTTTTCGGGCATGTCTCCGGACGGCGAACTGGTGGAGATGTGCGAGATCTCCGATCACCCCTGGTTCGTCGGCTGCCAGTTCCATCCCGAGTTCAAGTCCAAACCCTTCCGGCCCCACCCGCTGTTCGACGCCTTCATCGCCGCGGCGGCCGGGTTCAAGCAGGGCGGAGAGCACAAATAGTGCTCAAGTGGATTAAGAACACGTTGATATATCTCCTGGCGCGAATGCTGATGGGATTCGTTCGCTGCCTGAGCTGGGACCGATCCTTGCGATTCGGAAGGTGGGTTGGGCGGCGGGCGCATAACCGCGCCGGGAAGACGCGGGAAACCGTGCTGGAAAACCTGGCCCGGGCATTTCCGGATATGCGCGATGACGAGCGCAGGCAGTTGGCCCGGGAGGTGTTCGAACACTTCGGCATGGCCGCCGCCGAGTGCATAAACATCCGCAAGCTCAAGGACCTGGCCGCCTACGTGGAGATGGAGCCCGCTTCGCGGAAGGTAATGGACGACCTGATGTCGCGCGGGCGCGGGGTGGTTTACGCCACCGCCCACTGCGGAAACTGGGAGCTGATGGCCCGGGCGTTGTCCCGCTACGGGTATCCGGTAAGCACCATCGGGCGCCAGAGCTACGATCCCCGCTTCACCCGTTTGATCGACCGCTTCCGCCGCCAGGGTTCGGTCCACACGCTCTGGCGCGGGGAGCCCGATCTGTTGGAGCGCATGACCCGGGTGCTGAAGAAGGGCGAGCTGATGGGCCTGCTCATCGACCAGGATACCAGGGTGCCCGGGGCCTTCGTCCCCTTCTTCGGCAAGTCGGCCCATACGCCCACGGCGGCCTCGCTGGTGGCCCGCAGCGCCTCCGCCCCGGTAGTCACCGGTTTCAACCACCGGCGACCCGAGGGCGGATACCGGATCGTGGTGGAAGAATACCGTCTGTCCGATCTGCCCGGCCAGGAGGAAGCCATCCTGGAAGACACCCGGCAGATGACCGCCCGGATCGAAGCCCACGTCCGCGGGCATCCCGAAGAGTGGGTGTGGATGCACAAGCGCTGGAAGACCAGACCGGAACCTCCCGCACAACCCCCCGGATGACAACGGTTTACAGCTTCGGGGAACCGGTGGTATCATCGAAACCCCTGGAGGTGCGGTGAGAACTGCCCTGCTGCTGGTGATGAGTTGCCTGCTGATCGGTTCCTGCGATGATGGCGAAAAGCCGTCCAAAGACGGTGGCCGAGCGGTGGAGATCGTGCTGGAAAACGTGACCGTCAGGCAGTACGACGGTCAGAAGCAGCGCTTCGAGTTCGAGACCAGAAAGCTCAAGCTCGACGAGGAGACCGAGGTGCTCGAAGCACCCGGAGGCGTCTCGGGCAGGATCCAGGCAGGGGCTTTCGGGGAAGAAAGGAAACCCGAGTGAAGTTCGTTCTGGCAATTGCGATTGGCCTGCTGGTGATTTCTCCCGTCCGGGCTCAGGATCAAAAAGAGGCTCCGGTGGACATCCGCTCGGACCGCCTGACCATACATCAGAAAGAACAGCGGGCGATTTTCGAGGGCAACGTAAAGACCGTTCAGGGAGAGTTGAAGATCGACTGCGAGAAGCTTACGGTGACTTATGCCGGCGAGAAAGACAAGACCTCCAAGGCGGGTGAGATCAAACAGATGGTTTTCACCGGCTCGGTGTCCATCACCCAGAAGAACCGCAACGGTCATTGCGGGAAAGCCGTGTACGACCGGGTTGCCGGCCGTATCGTCTGCACCGGCAAGCCGTGGGTGGTAGAGGGCGAAAACCGCATCCGGGGAGAGAGCATCGTGTACCTGCTGGAGGAGGACCAGGTGCGGATCAAGCGGCCCCAGGCGGTGATCCGCATGCCCGAAGACCGGGTACAGAAGGGCGGCAAGAAAAAGTGAACCCGGCGTCCGATCATACGCTCAGAGCCCGCGGGTTGAAGAAGTCCTTCAAGGGCCGCTGCGTGGTGGACCGGGTGGACTTCGAGGTGGACCGCGGCGAGGTGGTGGGTCTGCTGGGTCCCAACGGAGCCGGCAAGACCACCAGCTTCAACATGGTAATGGGGCTGCTGGAAGCGGATGAAGGCAGCGTGCTGCTCGACGATAGCGACATCACCTCCTGGCCCATGTACCTGCGCGCCCGGGCAGGCATCGGTTATCTGTCCCAGGAGCCGTCGGTGTTCGGCGGCCTCATCGTTCGCGACAACCTGCTCTTGTACCTGCAGGCTACCCGCACACCCAAAGCGGAAGCCGGGACGCGGGCCGACCAGGTCGTAGCGGAGTTCGAGCTCGACAGGGTGGCCGGATCGTATGCTTCCACGCTGTCGGGCGGCGAGCGCCGCCGGCTGGAGATTGCCCGGGCCATGATCCAGAACCCCTCGTTTTTACTGCTGGATGAGCCCTTTTCCGGGATAGACCCCCTGGCGGTGGAGGAGATCCGATCGCAGATAGAGAAACTGAAGAACTCGGGAATCGGCTTGTTGATCACCGACCACAACGTCAGGGAAACCTTGTCAAGTTGCGACAGAGCATATATTCTGAAAGACGGCAAGATCATTGAGGAAGGCAAGCCGGCGGAGATTGCCGGCAGCGATCGGGCGCGCGCGCTTTACCTGGGTGAGCGATTTCGCCTGGAAGAACCGGAAGGATGACCGAGCTAAGACAAGTACTCTCGCTGAAGCAGACCCTGCAGCTGGTCATGACGCCGCAGTTGCAGCAGGCCATCAAGCTGCTGCAGTTGTCCCGTCTGGAGCTGAATGACCTGGTGCACAAGGAGATGCTGGAGAACCCGGTGTTGGAGGAGCCAGCCGAGAATGAGGAGGGCAACGCCTCCGCCTCTGAGCGCGCCGAAGAGGCCAAGGAGAAAATCGCCGATCGCATCGAGCGGCTCGAAACTACCGGGGAGGTCAAGGGCGACCAGGGCGTGGCGGACATCGACTGGGAGCAGTATCTCGAACAGTATGCTTCGGCTCCCCCGCCGGTGGGCCCCCGGGTGCGGCCCAGCGAAGACCTGCCTTCTTACGAGAACGTCCTGGCCAAGAAGGCCTCTCTGGCGGATCACCTGTCCTGGCAACTGCGCCTGTCCGATCTCGGCGAGGATGAGCAAGCCATCGGCGCCCAGATCATCATGAGCCTGAATTCGGACGGCTACCTGGTGGCGGACGACGAAGACCGGCTGAGCGGCAAGACCGCGGTGATGAGCATCGCCGAGTCGATGGAAGTGTCCGAGGAGGACGTCGAAAAGGTGCTGGTGGCAGTGCAGCAATTCGACCCCATCGGCGTGGCTGCCCGGAACCTCAGGGAATCGCTGCTTATCCAGGCCCGCCACATGGAGATCGAAAACGGATTGGTGTACGCGATAATCGAATCCCACCTTTCCTTGCTGGAACGCAAGAACTTCCAGGCCATCGCCCGGGCCCTGAAGGTGTCCCGCGAGGAGGTGCTGGAAGCGGTGAAGCTAATCGCCCATCTGGAGCCGAGGCCCGGCAGGATCTACCCCGAGGAAGGACCGCAATACATAACACCGGATATCTACGTCTACCGTATGGGTGACGAGTACGTCATAGTGCTCAACGAAGACGGATTGCCCAAGCTGCGCATCAGCCCGTACTACCGGCAGGCCTTGTCCAAGGCTGCCCGCGGCGGCGAAACCCGCAACTATATCCAGGAGAAGCTGCGCTCGGCGGTATGGCTGATCCGCAGCATTCACCAGAGGCAACGCACGATTTACCGGGTAACCGAGAGCATCGTCAAGTTCCAGCGCATGTTTTTCGATAAGGGGATTGCACACCTGAAACCGTTGGTTCTTAGGGACGTGGCCGAGGATCTCGGTTTGCATGAATCCACCGTCAGCCGGGTCACCACCAACAAATACGTGCACACCCCCCAGGGGATATTCGAGTTGAAGTTCTTCTTCAACTCGGGGATCAGCCGGACGGACGGAGACGACGTGGCTTCCGAATCGGTCAAGGAAAAAATCCGGCAGATCGTTGGTGACGAGAATTCCGAGAAGCCGCTCAGCGACCGTGAGATCGTGGATCTTCTCAAGCAGCAGAACATAAACATCGCCAGAAGGACGGTGGCAAAGTACAGGGAAATGTTGGGGATCCTGCCCTCGGTCAAACGCAAGAAAATGTTCTAGGACGCGCCCACCGCCGTGTGATATACCGCGGTCGCTTCCTTGCCCACAGGAGGAAATATGCAGATTTCCGTAACCTTTCGGAACATGGAGCCCAGTACTGCCTTGCGCGACTACGCCAGTGACAAGGTCCAGAGGTTGAAGAAGTACATGGCCGAACCGGTGGATGTGCACGTGGTCCTGGCCAAGCACAAGTACCGCAACCAGGCGGAGGTCAAAGTCACGTCCCGGGGAGTAGTAATGAAGGGGGTGGAGCACACCGAGGACATGTACAGCAGCATCGATCTGGTGATGGACAAGATCGAGCGTCAGGCCCGCAAGCGCAAGGACAAGATCCGCGAATTCCGGCCGGTTTCGCTGGGCGACGAGATTATGGTCCGGCACGGAGTGGTCGAATCTGCCTCCACGGAGGAGGATGAGGGTCCGCGGATCATCAACACCCAGGAATTCTCCGCCAAGCCCATGTCGGTCGAAGAGGCTGTTGAACAGATGAATTTGATGAACAATGACTTTTTGGTTTTTCTCAACGCGAGTACGCAGGACGTCAACGTTATCTACCGGAGGCGTGACGGAAACATCGGGTTGATTGAGGCCAAAACCCCCCGGGAGGAGTGAAGAACAGCCGTAGTTGGTTTGCTGCGGGCGGGGTGAGGGAGAGTTGCCGGACATGAAAATCGCCACATTCCTCGATCGCAACGATGTTACCGTGGCCGTGCCGATTGGGGGAAAGAAGGAAGTGCTGTCGGCCCTGGTGGATTTGATTGTAAGCAACCACTCCGAACTGGAGCGGGAGCAACTGCTGCAGATCCTGCTGAAAAGAGAGGAGTTGAGATCGACAGCCATCGAGCAGGGGGTGGCGTTTCCTCATGGCCGGGTTCCCGGGCTCGAGAGTTTGCTGGCTTGTTTCGGCCGCTGCCGCAAAGGTCTGGATTTCGACTCGTTCGACGGAGAGCCGACCTATTTCTTCTTCGTACTGCTGATACCCGAGCAGGCCCAGGGGGATCATCTCAAAGCCCTGGCCCGCTTGAATCGCCTGTTTCAGGACAAGGCTTTCCGCCAGACTTTGAAGGACTCGCCGGATGCCGGTTCAATATTCGCGGCGATCATGGCGGAGGATGAACGGACCTGAAATGGACGACATACGTAACCCCATACGGGTAGTTGTCATCAGCGGGCTTTCCGGTTCGGGCAAGTCGACGGCTATCCGCGCCCTGGAGGACATCGGTTTCTTCTGCATCGACAATCTGCCGGTGGTTCTTTTACCCAAGTTGGTGGAATTGTTTCCCAGTTCCGGCGATGAGATCGAGCAGATCGCCCTGGTGGTCGATGCCCGCGAGTCCCGCTTCCTGGACCAATTTCAGGAGAACATCGATCGCATCCGGACGGAAGGCGGACGGGTCGAAGTACTGTTTCTCGAGTGCTCCGACAAGATTCTCATCCGCAGATACAATGAAACCAGGCGCAGGCATCCTCTGTCTCCCAGCGGTTCAGTGGAGGAGGGGATCCAGCGTGAACGCGAGCTGTTGCGGTCTCTGCGGGGTTCCGCTGACCAGGTGTTCGATACCAGCGATCTGAATCCCCACCAGCTACGCCAGATGGTTCAGCAGCACTACACCCGGATTCAACCCGGTCACGAAATGAACCTGGTGTTGTTGTCGTTCGGTTTCAAGCACGGTATCCCGGCGCAGGCGGATCTGGTGTTCGACGCCCGCTTCCTGCCCAATCCCTACTTTGTCGCCGATTTGAAAAACAAGGCCGGCACCGATCCCCAGGTGGCGTCCTACGTCTTAGATGACGAGAACGCCCGGATGTTTTTAGACAGGATTGTTGGGTTCATCGCTGATTTCCGGCCGTTGTATGATCGGGAGGGCAAGAGCTACCTGACGGTGGGGGTTGGCTGCACCGGTGGCCGGCACCGCTCGGTGGCACTGGTGGAGGAAGTCAACCGCCGGTTGGATCCCTCCGCCGGCCCGGTGTTGGTCAGGCACCGGGACCTGGGCCGCTAGGATTCTGAAAGGCATCTTGATGGTTGGATTGATACTTTTCTCGCACGATAAGCTGTCCAAGGCGTTTTTGGAGGCGTTGGAGATGATCACCGGCCCCCAGGAGCAGCTGCAGGCGGTGGATATCAAGACCGGCATGTCCAGCGAGGATATCGAGCGGGCGCTGGACAAGGCCGTCAAGAAAGCCGACAGCGGCGACGGCGTTGTGATCATAACCGATCTGTTCGGCGGCAGCCCGGCCAACTTCGCCCTGGCCCGGATGGCGGCCGGAAAGGTGGAAGTGATCAGCGGGCTCAATCTGGCCATGGTGCTGAAGATGGTGGACCTGCGCGCCCGCGACTTGTCCGATCCGGCGGTAATGGCCCGGGCGATCGCCCGCGAGGGAAAGGACAGCATCGTGCTGGCTTCCCAGGTCCTGCTGCGTGAGAAAAGCGACCAGCCGGCGGGTACCTCCCCGGGAGGTGCCGGTTGAAGCAGAACAGCGGCCGGTACCAGATCAAGAACAAGCTGGGCATGCATGCCCGCGCCGCCGCGGAGTTCGTGCAACTGGCCAACAAGTATGAGGCTGAGATCAAGGTGCGCAAGGGAGACGTCGAAGCCAACGGCAAGAGCATCATGAGCGTGCTGACCCTGGCCGCTCTGAAGGGCGATTATATCGAGGTGGCGGCGTCCGGCGAGGACTGCGCAGAGGCCCTGGAGGCCCTGGGGGGCCTGATCGAAGGCCTTTTCGGAGAGGAAGAGTAGGGGGGACGTCATGGGCAAGCTGCGAGCCAGGATATTCCAGGGAATCGATGCCTCCCCCGGCATCTGTGTGGGTCACGTGCTCCTGGCCGACCGGCGCAGGTACCATGTTCCCAAGACGCACGTGAGCGAGGATCAGATCCCCGGCGAGTTGGAGCGGTTCCGCGAAGCGCTGGAGCAGAGCGTCACTGAGCTGGAATCCATCCGCAAGAAGCTTTCGACCAAGAAGGGCAGCGAGCCCAAGGCCATTATCGAGGCTCACCTGTTGATCATGCAGGACGAAATGCTCATCGGGGGCACCGAGAAGATCATCCGTGAAAAGGCGGTTAACGCCGAGTGGGCGCTGCAGAGCAACATAAACGAAATCCGGAAGATCTTCGACGCGGTGGAGGATGATTACTTCAAGGAGCGGCGCAGCGACGTGGAGTTCGTCGGACGTCGCATCATGAACAACCTGATGGGCCATGAAACCGAAGTCAAGTTGCCCGAGCATGCCGTTGTGGTTGTAGTGGCCCGCGAGCTGTCACCGGCGGATGCTGCCGGTCTGAACCGGGACAAAGTGGCCGGTCTCGTCACCGAGGTGGGGGGCAAGGCATCGCATACTTCGATAGTGGCCCGCTCATTGAAGCTTCCTGCGGTGGTGGGGGTCGAAGGGATTCTCTCGCGGGTCGGGTCGGGGGACCGCATAATAGTGGATGGTTACCGCGGGGAGGTCGTCCTCCATCCCAGCGAGAGAGCGGTAGCCGAGGCCCTGGAACGATCGAGGGGATTGAGGGACCGCGCCGCCGAGCTGATGGTGGAGCTGGACAAGCCCGCGGTGACTCTGGACGGTCACCGGGTAACGCTGTCGGCCAATATCGAGATGGCCGAAGAGGTTCCGGTTGCGCTTGGCAATGGAGCCGAAGCGGTTGGCTTGTTCCGGACGGAGTTCTTGTTTATGGGCCGCCGCCCGCCCTCGGAGGGGGCCCAGCGGGCTTGTTACAAGAAAATCCTCAAGCAGATGGGAAAGCGCCCGGTGACCATCCGGACGCTGGATATCGGTGGTGACAAGCACCACCCCTTTCTGCGCGCCGAGCCGGAGTCCAACCCGGCCCTGGGCCTGCGGTCCATCCGCTACTCGCTGCGCTCCCGGCCGCTTTTTTTGACCCAATTAAGGGCTTTGCTGCGGGCGTCCATGGATGGGCGGTTGCGGATCCTGTTTCCGATGATCTCGTGCCGGCGCGAGCTGCAGGATGCCCGGGAGGTGCTGGAAGAAGCCAAGGCCCAGCTGCGGGCAAAAGGGCAAGCCTACGATGAGAAGGTCAAGGTGGGTATGATGATCGAGGTTCCGTCGGCCGCGTTCATGAGCGATACATTTGCCCGGGACGTCGATTTCTTCAGCATCGGAACCAACGATCTCATCCAGTACACCCTGGCGGTGGATCGGCAGAACGAGCAGGTGGCCTACTTGTTCAATCCACTGCACGTTTCCATACTCCGGCTGGTCAGGCAGGTGATCGGCAACGCCCACAAGGCGGGTATTCCCGTGGCCATGTGCGGCGAGATGGCCGGAGATCCGTTGTACCTGCATGTTCTCATGGGCCTGGGCCTGGATGAAATCTCCATGAACCTGCCCGCGCTGCCGTACTCCCGCCACCTGGTACGCGCTTCCCGGCTGAAGGACGCCCGGCAGCTGGCTCGTACGGTGCTGCAGATGGACGATTCCGAGTCCATCGGCCGGAAGGTTCGCGAGCACATGGCCGAAAAATTCCCCGACTTCTTCACCCCCGAAGGCCCCGCCGAAATCCTCGGCGGATTGTAGTTACAAAAAAGAAAAACCTGTTGACACGCCGAGGGATACGTTCAATATTGCATACGTTTCTCGGGGGGACCGACACTTCAGGAGGGCGTTTTGAACGGTAAAGACTTTGTTTTTACGTCCGAATCGGTGACCGAGGGGCATCCGGACAAGATGGCCGATCAGATCTCGGACGCGGTGCTCGACGAGTTGATCAAGCAGGATCCCAAGTGCCGGGTGGCGGCGGAGACGTTGCTCAAGACCGGGATGGTGCTGGTGGCCGGGGAGATCACCACCGACGGGTACGCGGATCTTCCCGTAATCGTTCAGGACGTGATCCGCTCGATCGGCTACGACGACTCGTCCAAGGGGTTCGACTGGGAGACTTGTGCGATACTCTCGGCAATCTACCACCAGTCCATGGACATCTCCCAGGGGGTTTCCGAGGGAGAGGGGCTGCATAAGGATCAGGGCGCCGGTGACCAGGGCATGATGTTCGGATACGCCAACGACGAGACCGAGGCACTGATGCCGACGCCAATCGATCTGGCCCACAAGATCATCCGCCGGCTCACTGACGTCCGGAAGAAGGGCGGCCTGACCTTCCTGCGTCCCGACGGGAAGAGCCAGGTGAGCGTGCGCTACGAAGGCGGGAGGCCCAAAGAGGTCACAACGGTGGTGGTCTCCACCCAGCACTCCCCCGAAGTGAAGTACGAAACCCTGCGGGAGGCGGTGATCGAAAAGATCATCAAGCCTTCCATCCCCGCGGAGTTGCTCAATGGCGACGTCACCTACCACGTCAACCCCACCGGCCGCTTCGTGGTCGGCGGTCCGGCCGGTGACGCCGGGGTGACCGGACGGAAGATCATAGTGGACACCTACGGCGGCTGGGCCCGTCACGGGGGCGGGTGCTTCTCGGGCAAGGATCCCTCCAAGGTCGACCGCAGCGCGGCCTACGCCATGCGTTACGTGGCCAAGAACATCGTGGCCGCAGGCCTGGCCCGGCAGGCGGAGGTGCAGGTGGCCTACGCCATCGGGGTGGCCGAGCCGGTGTCTCTGATGGTAACCACATTCGGTACCGGTAAGATCCCCGACGAAAAAATCGCCGCCCTGGTGCGCAAGCACTTCCCGCTCAAACCGGTGGAGATCATCAGTCATCTGGATTTATTGCGTCCCATTTACCGCATGACCTCGGTGGGCGGGCACTTCGGGCGCTCGGAGCCGGAGTTCACCTGGGAGCGCACCGACAAGGCCGAGTTGCTCAAATCTGAAGCGGGCATATAAAGGAGACAGCGGTGGACTACCATGTAAAAGACCTCAAACTGGCGGCCGCAGGGCAGAAACGCATCGAATGGGCGGCTCTGGAAATGCCGGTTCTGGCACTGATCAAGAAGCGCTTCCGAAAGGAGAAGCCGCTGAAGGGGATCCGCATCGGCGCCTGCCTGCATGTGACCACCGAGACGGCTTCCCTGATGGATACACTCAAGGCCGGCGGGGCCACGCTGGCGCTGTGCGCTTCCAATCCCCTATCCACCCAGGACGACGTGTCCGCGGCCCTGGTCAAGAACACCGGAGTTCCCACATTCGCCATAAAGGGCGAGGACCGCGACACCTACTACAAGCACATCAACTCGGTTCTGGACATCCGGCCGCACATTACCATGGACGACGGTGCCGACCTGGTGTCCACCCTGCACGCGGAGCGCTCCTCCCTGGCTTCCGGAGTCCTGGGCAGCACCGAGGAGACCACCACCGGGGTGATCCGCCTGAGAGCCATGGCCGCGGACGGGGTGCTCAAGTACCCGGTGATCGCGGTCAACGACGCGGCCACCAAGCACCTGTTCGACAACCGCTACGGCACCGGGCAGTCGACCATCGACGGCATTCTGCGCGCCACCAACCGGCTGCTGGCCGGAAGCATCTTCGTGGTTGCCGGCTACGGCTGGTGCGGGCGGGGAGTGGCCATGCGGGCGCGGGGGATGGGTGCGCGGGTGATCATCACCGAAGTGGAGCCGGTGCGGGCGCTGGAGGCTCACATGGACGGGTTCGAAGTCATGCCCATCGGCGCGGCCGCGAAGACCGGCGACTTTTTCTGCACCCTGACCGGCGACATGCACGTCATTCGTCCCGAGCACTTCACCAAGATGAAGGACGGGGCGGTGGTGGCCAACTCGGGCCACTTCGACGTGGAACTGGATCTCCCTGGCCTTAAAAAGGTCACCAAAAAGCAGCGGGACATCCGTCCGTTCGTGCGCGAGTACACCTTGAAAAACGGCAGGCGCATATACGTGCTCTCCGAGGGTCGCCTGGTTAACCTGTCGTCGGCCGAGGGGCATCCCTCCGGGGTGATGGACATGAGCTTCGCCAACCAGGCGCTGGCGGCGGAGTTCTTGACCAAGAAGTCCAAGACCCTCAAGAAGCAGGTCTACCCGGTGCCCCCGGCGATCGATGATCAGATCGCCCGGTTGAAGCTCAATGCCATGGGCGTCAAGATCGACAAGCTCACCAAGGAGCAGAAGAAGTACCTTACCTCCTGGGACGTGGGTACCTAGCCATCGATCCCCTTCAAAGCATCGTACTGGGTCTGGTTCAGGGGGTGACCGAGTTTCTGCCCATATCCTCCACCGCCCACCTGCGGGTGGTGCCGGCCCTGGTGGGCTGGGAGGATCCCGGCGCGGCCTACTCGGCGGTGGTCCAGTTGGGAACCCTGGCGGCGGTGCTGGTCTACTTCTTCAGGGACCTGTGGAAGATGGCCGCGGCCTGGGGCCGGGGGATCGTAACCAGAAAGCCGTTCGAAGACCACCACAGCAAGATGGCCTGGATCCTGATCGCAGGCACGGTGCCCATCGGGGTGATCGGCCTGATCTTCCAGCACCAGATCGAGACCACCCTGCGCTCCTTGTGGGTGGTGGCCTGCGCCCTGATCGCCCTGGCGCTCTTTCTGGCCCTGGCCGAGGCTGTGGGCCGGCGCCGCCGGGAGATGGGCCAGATCGGCTGGCTGGACGGCATGGTAATCGGCTGCGCCCAGGCCCTGGCCCTGATCCCCGGCGCCTCCCGCTCGGGCGTCACCATCACCGCGGGATTGTTCACCGGATTGAACCGCGCCGACGCCGCCCGCTTCAGCTTCCTGCTCTCGGTCCCCGCGGTGGCTGCATCGGGCCTGTATGAAATGTACAAACTCGCCAAGATGCCCATGGGCGACGTCTCCTGGTTTTGTGTCTTGTTGGGCACCCTGGCCGCGGCCGTCAGCGGCTACCTGGCCATCGCCGGCCTGATCCGCTTTTTGCAAAAGCGTTCCACCCTGGTGTTCATCGTCTACCGGATCCTCTTAGGCGGCGCCATTATCGCTCTGCTTGCGAGCGATCTTCTGACATCTTGAATCCGATCCTGCGCCAAAGACGCGGGGAAGGCTTCGGGTTCCACCCCAACTTGATGTGCCAAAATGGCACTTCAAGATTGTTACCCCTTGTTTTGTAGGCTTAAACATGAAGTCTACGGGGAAGCGGGAGTCGTTTTCGGTTTGCTTGGGGGATGAGTGTTGGTATCGTGGGCTCACAGGAGGCCGTACCATGAAAATACTGGCTATAACATTGATGCTGGTTGGATTGGTTGGTTGCGCAGGGGTGCAGAAGGTTGTCACTACTACGCCCGAGCAGGTGGCGGCGGCCAGGCCGGCGGTGGCGGCTTTGCAGGCGGGGAACTTCGAGGATGCTTTGAAGGCTGCGCAGGCGGTGCTGGTCGAAGATGCGTCTAACCCGCAGGCGGGGCTGGTTGCGGGGATTTCCCGGTACCAGGGAGTGATGCACAACTTTTACCGCGACATGACCTCGATCATCGGGGGGGCCTTCGTGGGACGGGCCATCAACCACCGGATGTTGAAGTGGGCCCTGGAGCAGGCCGAGGGCGAACTGGACAAGGTGGAAAAGGACCTGGCGGCGGCGTCGGCGGCTTCGGACGTGAGCCTCGAGCTGTGCCTGGCCTGCTGGGAGCGCGACTGGAACCACAACGGGGAGGTCGACGAGCGCGACCGGTTGCTGTTCCAGATCGAGTTGGACAAAGACGGCAAAGAGATCCCCGAGGGGGATCCGCGGCGCAAGCCCACTTTCCACTTCGACCTGGGGGACGTTTTCTGGGCCCGGGCGATGGTCTCGTTCCAGCGCGCGGCCTTCAACCTGGTGCTGGCCTACCAGCTGCCCGAGATGGGCGAGCTGATGGCCGCCTCGCGCGAGTCGGTCATCACCATCAAGATGGTCGACCTGGCCCGGGTGCACCAGGCCCGGGACTTGATCCTCGCCGGGCTGGATCACGCCGACCGCGCCCGCAAAGAGTACCTCAAGGAGACTGACGACGTCGGCGAGTGGGTGCCCAACCCCGAACAGAAGAATCACCCCCTGCCGCTTCCGGTGGACCAGCTGCTTTATGAAACCTGGGAGGGGGTCCTGCGAGACCTGCGGGCGCTGTTGAAGGGCGAGGAGGGGATCAGCGTGGCCGAGGCGGCCCAGCTGGGCGATCACCAGTGGGAGAACCCACCGCAGGGATTCATCAACATCAAGAAGCTTCTGGACAACCCCGGCGACATCGTCATCCGGCTCGACAGCGTAGACGCCCTGGAGAGCGAGCGCTCCAAGGAGAACGTGGAGAAGGTGCTCAAGGATATCCTGGGGGAGAAGTACGTCCCCCAGATGAAGCCCACCCCCTTGTTGAGGCGCCTGGCCCGGATGAAGCGCGAGATGGAACAGGGGGAGGATTCTCTGGAGCGCAAGCTGCGTTACCTGTTTTGGCTGAACTGACAGGCCGGGTCACCCGGCTACACAATCCAACACCTTGTTATTGCGGGTGAATTACTGTTCGGGGGCATCGGGACTGTATTGTGTGCGTAACAAAAGGTCGTTCGGGCGGCTGCTGAAACCTGGATTTTACAGCGGTTTTCTGTCTAAATATGCCTTTCTCGTGGCACGGTTCATGCAGTGAACCGGGCGTTGCGAACCGGGGAGTAGAAGGAGATTTGATATGA
>Ga0272442_10000793_pt1 | contig 49461 bp, 28 predicted proteins | sample SSMForm2O_FD_200262 | JGI IMG/M metagenome (GOLD analysis project Ga0272442, IMG submission 200262) | Marine sediment archaeal communities from Little Sippewissett salt marsh, Falmouth, MA, United States - SSM-Form-2O | ecosystem: Environmental > Aquatic > Marine > Wetlands > Sediment ... | reverse complement strand
CAAAGTGGTATCATTATGGTGTCAAGAATTGAGACTCGAAAAATTCTTGTTTTCTAAGCCTATATTTGTTAATCGCTTATGTAAAGCAAAAGTCAATAGGCCAAAGTATTTAATATCTGGGTGCCACAAATTGAGCGTGAAGTTTATATGCCACTTGATTCTTCAAACCAATGCGCATCGTTTTGTCAATTTGTGATAAGTTTATTAATGCATGTAACAAATGGCTTACAGCAACTGTTCATTTCGTCAAATCTTTAAAAACAGGCTAAATAACAGGCACTGTTGCAAATGTTTGTTGAATCGTAATGTTCTTATTGGCTCAATATATTTTAACGTCAATTTCTTATCAGCTTAATTGAATAATTACTAAGGGCTTGTAAGCCATTCTTCAGCCAAGGCGGCAAAATCAAAACATTTTGAATAATTTTAGCGTGGTTCCCCGTTTAAAACATACATAATAGAGGTTATATAATGAAATAGGATCTTTTCGCATTAGCTATGGCTTTCTGTTTATTTTTAACTCCTTAATCAGACTGTACAGAACAGGCACTACCAGTACAGTTAATATCTGTATAGTCATACCACCGAAAGATGGGATCGCCATCGGCACCATAATATCCGAGCCTCGCCCGGTTGATGTAAGAACTGGAATCAGGGCAAGTATTGTTGTTGCAGTTGTCATAAGGGCGGGACGGATCCTTCTCCGGGAAGCCTGTATTATTTCTTTACGGATTTGATCTCTCTCAGTGATTTGTGAACCTTTAAGCCTTTGCTCTATATATGTGCAAATCAGCACGCCATTATCCGAAGCAATTCCAAAGAGGGCCAAAAATCCAACCCATATTGCAACGCTCATATTAATAGGATGGATTTGAAAAAGTTCTCTCATCGAAATCCCAAAAATACTGAAATTTAAGAACCAGTTTTGGCCATAGCACCAGATCATTAAGAAACCACCTGCCCAGGCAACAATTATACCGGAAAAAATAAGAAGGCTGGTAATGATTGATTTAAACTGAAAATACAGAATCATAAAAATGATAAATAGTGCCAAAGGAACCACTATCATAAGTGTTTTTTGGGCCCGGACCTGATTTTCGTAATTGCCGGCAAAATTATAGCTGACACCTGCTGGTATAGTAAGCCGGCCTGTATCGATTTTTTCCTGAAGGAATTTCCGGCACTGTTGTACAACATCCACTTCCGCAAAGCCGGGCTTTTTATCAAAAAGGACGTAACCAACAAGAAATGTGTCTTCGCTTTTTAACACCTGGGGACCTCTGACGTATTTTATATCCGCCAACTGGATAAGTGGTATCTGAGCTCCGTCTGCAGCAGGTACAAGGATATTTTTCATAGATTCAATGGTATCACGAAGCTCACGCAGATAACGTACTCGCACAGGATAACGCTCACGGCCCTCTACGGTGGTTGTAATTTGTTTGCCGCCGATGGCCACTGCTATTACATTCTGAATTTTGCGAATACTGATACCGTATCTTGCAATAGCCTCCCGGTTGATTTGAATCTCCAAATATGGTTTGCCCACAATTCTATCTGCAATTACGGCGGAAGGCTCAACGCCTGGAACTTCTTTTAAGAGTTTTTCGAACTCAAGCGCAACCTTTTCTATCGTTTCAAGATCAGGACCTTTAATCTTTATGCCCATAGGCGCACGCATGCCACTTTGAAGCATAACAATACGTGCAGCTATAGGCTGTAGCTTTGGAGCACTGGTAGTACCGGGGATTTGACCTGCTTTTACAATTTCATCCCAGATATCATCAGGTGTTTTTATATGTTCCCTCCATTGGCGGTACAACCTTCCATTATTGTCGGGTATTAATTTGCCGTTTTGATCACGAAGAAATTCCTCTTTCTTTTTGTCGTACTTAAAGCGGACCCGGCGACCATCCTTGTCCAAAATGTATTCGGATTTATAATTTATAATTGTCTCCACCATTGATATCGGGGCGGGGTCCAAGGGCGTTTCAGCCCGGCCGATTTTGCCCACCACGGATTCTATTTCAGGGATTGACTGAAAGGCTATGTCCTGTTTTTGCAGCACATCCAGAGCCTCACCGATTGATGCGTGAGGCATTGTTGTCGGCATATATAAAAAAGAGCCTTCGTCCAAAGGAGGCATAAATTCTTTACCAAGCCCGGACCATATAATTATACCTAAAATGATAATGACTACAGGTATCGACAAAAAGGTTAATTTGTGTTCCAGGCACCAGTTGAGAATTCCGGAATAAAAATGCTGAAAGATTTTAAAGAATATAAGCAGGCCACCAATCAAGACCGCCACAAAAATAAAATTAAGAATAGTTCCATTAGCCGGCCCAAGAGGCAACCAATGAATAGTTAAGATTATTCCCACGATAAGGACCGCAATAGTATTTGCCAGTACAGGGAGATAAGCATTTATTTTATGCGGCAGCTTAGGTTTTAATAGATGATACACCCCGATGCCAATCACTATAACACCGATCCACCATTGAATAACAAGGCCTAAAATGATTCCGCCAATAGCTAAAACAACTCCTAAAATATAACGTGGCATTGTTTTTAGATTAAACTTTCGGGTGAACAGAATATGGGCTGCTGGGGGAATGATCGTTAAAGCAATTATCACTGAAGCAATTAATGCAAAGGTTTTTGTAAATGCCAAGGGTTTGAATAACTTGCCTTCAGCGCCGGTCATGGTAAAAACCGGCAGGAATCCCACCACCGTGGTCAAAACTGCCGTCAAAACTGCACTACCCACTTCACTTGCCGCTCTATAAACAACTTCCAGCCTGTTTTCATCGGGTTTTGCTTCACCGAGGTGTCTGAGTATATTTTCACAGATTACTATCCCCATATCGACCATAGTGCCGATGGCGATAGCGATGCCTGAAAGCGCTACGATATTCGCATCTATCCCGAACTGCTTCATAGCGATAAAACACATCAAGATAGCTAAAGGCAGCAGTGCGCTTATTAATACTGAGCTTCTAAGATGCATTACGAGCACTATTACCACAATGATAGTAACCAGAATTTCTTCTGTAAGAGAAATTTCGAGCGTGCCTAAGGTTTCATAGATAAGATTTGTCCGATCATAGAACGGCACGATTTTAACCTGGGATACTGTTCCATCAGGAAGAGTTTTTTGGGGTAAGCCGGGTGATATTTCTTTGATTTTCTCTTTTAGGTTGTTTATAGCTTCGAGAGGATTATAGCCGTAGCGTACAACTGCAACACCTCCGACAACCTCGGCTCCTCCTTTGTCCAAAGCTCCGCGTCTTAAAGCGGGACCAAGAGAAACATGGGCGATGTTTTTAACATATACGGGGATATTATCTGAGGCCTTGACAACCGTATTTTCAAGATCTGAGAGGTTTTTTACAAAGCCGAGGCCGCGAATTACATATTCGACCTTATTGATTTCTATAGTTCGTGCGCCAACATCTATATTGGAGTTTTTGACAGCCATAAAAATATCGTCAAAGCCGACACCGTAAGCCCGCATGGCATCAGGGTCTACATCTATCTGGTATTCCTTGACGAAGCCTCCTATTGAGGCTACTTCACTTATACCTTTGGCCCCCATTAAGGTATAGCGAACGTACCAGTCCTGAATGCTTCTTAATTCATCAAGGTCCCAGCCGCCTGTGGGATTTCCATTTTTATCCCTGCCTTCAAGGGTATACCAGAAAATTTGGCCCAGGGCTGTGGCATCAGGTCCTAATGTCGGTTGAACACCTTCCGGAATAGCTCCGGCAGGTAAGGAGTTGAGCTTTTCCAGAACCCTGCTACGAGACCAGTAGAAATCCACCTTTTCCTCGAAGATAACGTATATGCTGGAAAAGCCGAACATAGAATAACTGCGGACTGTTTTTACACCCGGGACTCCCAGCAGGGCCGACGTCAAAGGATAAGTTATTTGGTCCTCGACATCCTGAGGTGAACGGCCCGGCCAGGCGGTAAAAACAATCTGCTGGTTCTCACCTATATCCGGTATTGCATCAACGGGGACAGGGTTTCTCGGCAAACCCGTAAGCTTCCAGTCGAAGGGGGCGACGAGAATGCCCCAGCAAATGACCGCAATCAGAACGAGAGTTACAACAAGTTTATTCTCAAGACAAAAGCGTATAATCTTATTAAGCATTTAACCTGTCGTCTCCGGTTTGTTACTCGTTTTATTTTTTGCTGAACTGGGGTAATTTTGAGATATACTTTTCAGGGGCCTGCTGGAATTTTTCTTTACAAGACGGACAGCAGAAATAAACCTTTTTGCCCTTGTACTCGACGTAAATTTCTTTGTTGATTGCTCCACCCATGACAGGACAGGTTTTCTGTTCAACTGCGACCGCTTCGGCAGGTTTAGAGGTCTCAACCTGAGTAGTTTGCTGCTCTGTTGACTGGGATTTCTTTTTACATCCTGCCAACCAAATCGCTGCTGTTGACAAAACTGCAACAAGCATTAGGGCCATAATTAATTGTACATTTCTTTCTTTCATTTCAATTTCCTCATAATATAAAAATGAACTTATCTTTAATGATGGTGTCCGGATGACATTGGTTTGCTCGTTTGTCCTTCCGGATTCATCATACTTGGCTGAGCCTGGATCTGCAGAGCGGAATCAATTTTAAAGTTACCCTTGGTCACAACTCTATCACCTTCATCCAATCCCTGCTCCACAAGGTAATAATCGCCCGCTCTTGGGCCGAGAATAATTTCCCTGCCTTCAAATACAGGCCTGTCGGGATCGGGAAGCTGGACATACACTACCGCCCGTTTGCCGGTTATCAGAGGCGCTGAGACCGGTATTACCAGCGGCGGCTGCGCGGGAAGCTCGGCTTTGACATAACCAAGCGATTCAGTCGTTGCCAAATCCATACCACATATATCACATTTACCTTTTGTGTCCTTAATTACAGAAGGATGCATCGGGCATATCCACTTACCGGCCATATCAGGATCCATTACCAATCCACCTTGGGCTAATTTAGACTTTACCACAGCATGGACAAACATTTCCGGTTTTAATTTTTCATCGGGATTTATTACATTTACTCTCAGCTTGATGGTTCTGGTTTTGGGATCAAGGGTAGGAGACACAAAACTTATTGTCCCCTTAAATGTTTGTCCCGGACAAGCCTCTGTTGTAAACTCAACTTGTTGGCCATATCTCAACCACGTCATATCAGACTCATAAGCATCGAGTTTTACCCACAGATGCGATAGATCAGCAATTGTATAAAATTGCGTGCCGGTATTTACATACATGCCTTCACTTACATGTTTGTCAATAACTATCCCACCCATAGGCGCGGTAATAGTGATTCGGTCGGTGGGCTGGCCGGTCTTTTCGACTTGCTTAATTTGCCGGTCTGTTAATCCCAGTAAACGCAGTTTTTCTCCGGCCGATTCCAATGTTTCTTCTGTCGTGCGTTTGATAAGATCAGAAGTTTTCGCTTTAATTCGCTGTTTGGCTTTAAGAGCCTGTATCAACTCAGCCTGAGCGCTTACCAGCTCAGGACTATAAAGATATACCATGTGATCGCCTTTTAACACTCTTGTTCCAGTGAAATCAACGTATAATCGGTCAATCCGTCCCGGTACCCAGGCGGTAATATGTTTTACCCTGGTTTCATCATAATCAATCTTGCCTACCATACGTATTTGCGCTTCTACAAATTTCCGTTCCACCGGATTCGTTTGAATTTCCATCAGTTTCACGGCTTCAGGAGAAAAAGAAATCTGTCTCTGACCGATCTGGTCCGGACCGCTTTCGTCGTTTACCGGCACCAGGTCCATGCCGCAAATAGGGCACTTGCCGGGCTTAGGTTGGCGAATCTGCGGGTGCATAGAGCAAGTCCACCACTGTTGTTTAGTAGTTGTAGAAGTTTGTATTTCCTTCTTAGAACTATCACGTCCCCTGATAGTATATCCAGCTATAAAGACTAGAACCGCCAAGACTAATAATACGAATATCTTCCACTTTTTCATATGTCAACATCCTGTTTCTGATTACAAAACAATCATGACCGTGATTCCATGGCCCAGGCCCAATATTATTGTGAGCCAGGCAAATATTTTGTGAATTTTCAAAAACTTTCTTCCAAATCTTCTTCTAAACAAACCGGTTAAAAAAGTTATCAGCAGACCAGTTAAAGTGCAAACACCAAGAGTATCTATAAGGTCATAAACAGAAAAATGAAATCCATCACTTTGGATGTCCGTTGAATTTTCATCTGCTAAAGCCGCTGCGCATGTGCTTAAAGCAATTATGACTATAGACATTAAAATGGCCAATCTTGTATTTCGTTCTGCCATCATCATTTCCTTTTTGTTTGTTTCCAGGTTATTGCAACTCCACCCCGGCCAGCATTTCCAGCTCGGCGAGTTTCTGCTGGTTAGTTGTCATAGCTCTATGATAATCTAGCTGATACTTTAGTAACATACGCTGGGCATCGATGAGTGAAAGAAAATCAACTTTGCCGGTCTTGTATGCAGTCTCTGACGCCTGGAGCAGTTCCTCCGCTTTTGGCACTAGAGTATTTCCATATAAATCGGTTTTTCTTTGGCTGTCTTCATAGTCATACAATATTTTAACCGCCCGCGAAATTGTCTTATTTTCAACCTCCGTTTTTTGGTGGACACTTTTACTCACATTAGCCTTAGCTTGTAACTCGGCAGCCTTATAACTATTATGCCATAAAGGAATATTCATCGAAAACATTAAAATTAATGGATCTTTACCACTATCTCGAACACCAGCGGAAGATGCATCATCAGTTTGAATCCAGTCAAGGCCAACTCCAACATCGGGGAAAAATTTCTTTTTTGCTAATTCGACTCTCCCCTTGGCCACTTCTATTTCTCCGTTCAACCCCTGCAATTCCGGATTATTGGCTATGATTAATTCAATTAATTTACTGCGGGCAATATCGATTCTGAATAGTGTGGGCTTTTGGGGCCAGGGCAACTGTGACATCGGCGTCCTGTTCAAAATGGCGTTGAATTTTGTAACCGTAGGCTGCCGTAATTCCTTTAGGCTCCTGAGGACATCTTCGAGTTTAGCAAGTTCTACCTGGGCACGAATAATATCCGGATGGGTAGCAGTGTCTGTTTCATATTTTATCCGGGCAACCTCTTCGAAATGTTTGAGCAGTTCCAGGTTTTCTTCTGCGATTTCTGTTGCTTGTTTCAGATAGACATATTCATAAAAAGTATCTTTCACCTGCTGAAAGAGTTTTATTTTTGTTGCTTCGTATTGCTTATGTGCTACTGTTGCCTGCGCAGATGCGATATCAGTTCTTGCTTCTAACTTGCCGAACCAGGGAAACATCTGCATTATGCCTAATTTGTGTCTTTGAGGACCGACTCGTGTCTCAACTTCCTTGATAAAATAACCGTAGGTAAATTTGGGATCATCTAATGCTTTCGCTTGAGGAACTTGTTCCAAGGCTGCCTTCCAATGTTCAAACTTAGCTTTTAGTTGAGCGTTATTTAAAGCAGCGTAACCTAGATAGTCCGGCAGTGCCTTGAGACTATTAGCATCATCTAATTTCTCGGAAGCCTTTGTAGATGACACGCAAACAAGGAAAATCAGTGTCATTATTTTTAGAGCTTGCCAATTCATGTTTGAGCCTTTTATTGCTGTCATATAAGTTAACTACATTTTTGCCGATGTATATATAATTACTTACGAACTTGATGTATGAGTTTGATTATCTCAGCAATCTTCTGTTGTTTGTCTTTTTCAGACGAACTTTTCAAGGCTCCAGTCACACAATGCTGAAAGTGTTTTTCCAGTATTTTCTCCTCTACTTTTGAAAGAGCACCTTTGATAGCGTGGATCTGTGTCAAAATATCTACACAGTACTTACGATTTTCAATCATGCTCTGAACACCGCGTACTTGGCCTTCTATCCGTCGCAAAGCAACTAGGTTATCTACATGGTCCGGATTCATACTCATTTTCAAACTCCTAGATCATATCACATAGTATTATACCCCCTTGGGGTATGCATTTCTGGTAATAAATATTATTTTTTAGGAGATACTCCTAACTTACTATTTAGGAATAAGTTACATGGTGAATGTGGGCTTATTATGAGCTAAATTATTCAATAAAACATCAATATTTGCCGTTTTACAAATTCCATAAATTACTTTATAACCATATTCAATTAACTGGGATTACTTGCGCGGACATAATGTATCTCTAAACACATCGCTCATGAAGAACGAATAGTATCAAGGTGGTGCAATATTTTTTAATACCACAAAGCCATGAGACATATTAATAATAAATAATATTAAGAAAAAGAACCTATTTTGCATATTCCGGACAACGTTCGTAATGATATTTTAGCCGCCATGAACATGTAAACAAATACATCACTAATGACATGACCTCCGTAGCATTTAAGGCCTATCGTACCCCCATGGGCAAAATATCACAAATCATCAATATACAAAAATATTTCTTGGTTCAGTAAATCTTATTTTGCTGATAAAATACTCCATATATCAATGTTCTCAGGTGTTTTGTTTTTTAAAATATTATATACTTTTTGTGTGAGAATTTTGAATAGTAAGTCAATAATGAGTTCAAGTTGGTCTATTAGGATTAAATATACCAGAGAGATTTTGTTGTCAACCCACGGCGAGAGATTGGCCTGCCCCTTTTTTATGTGCCAGTTGTTATGAGAGTATTTACGTTTTGACACGTGTGTCCCGGAATGCGAGGCGAAGCTGAGCCTGGAGGGATACACGTCGCCGCAAATGCCGCCAGCGATAACTTGAAAGTGGCGATGCAATAAAACTGGATCTCAACCTCTGCGTCAAAGGAGGGGAACAAAGATGCCGAGTGTTGCTAAAAAGTCTCAAACACAGGACCACTTAGATAAAGTGAGTTTATTTTCGTCATTTTAGCACCAATAATTTGAGTATTTTGTCGCGGGGCGCTTTAAAACGAATTATGAGTTTTTGTGTCGCGAAGCCGACATAAAAATTGATTTTGTGGAAGCGGAAAATTGACCGTGTAAATGGATTTCATTGACTATGTTTTGAAGTGTTAAATGTGAAATGTCAGATTGATTCTTTTGCGGTAATTGCGGGAACTGTCTCTAAGATATAGACATATTTTCTCAGAGGGTGGAAACGGATCGGGAAGCATAATCCAGAACTGTAATGATTTCAAATTATTACTAGGCCCCGTGTACTGTAACCCATGTCGGAAAAGTCGGGGCTAGATAGGGGAAATCGCAGACTCTGAATCATTCGGACTTGCGAGTAAAAGTGTGTCATTCATGACCAAGTTTGGCCCGGCTTTCTGTAAAATCCACATTTTTTACTGAATCTTAAAATACGCGTCGGATTGAAGAGTCTGGTAAAAGATATTTGAAGACCTGTGCCAGCAACTAAGAATTATTTATTTTCAAAGTATTTACGAACTTCAAGCCCAGTTATTAATGTTCTCAGTATTTACGCACAACGGTTCTGCAACACTAATCGATTACAATAGTGCGGAGTAAATTCAATTTTTTGGCAAATAGTCCGGCAGAGAAGGTGCACTTTATGTATCTTTGCGAAAGTAGCCGGGGGGGATGTGAAAATATTTTTGGAATAAACGTGATAAGTTGGAGGTACTAGAGAGCCCAACTTTGGTTACAATCAATTTCAAGGGCCAATCGGTTGAGATAATTAAATCTTTTGCGGCCTTCACTCGAAGAATTTGCAAGTCCTGCATGGGAGTTAAACCTGTTAGAAGTTTGTATTTTCTTATCAGATAAAATTTGCTCAAACACACCTGATCTGAAATCATGTCCAGGGTAATTGGTTTGGTGAGATGTTTACGCATATAAAAACGCACTTCCTGGACCAGTTTGTCCTGGTCCATATTTTTATTGATTCTGGACAATTCAGCTAAAATAGCTTCAAGAAAAGCATTGGCATATAATGGAGCTACCCCGCTTTCTTTGGTTTCCTCCTCATAAAGCCATTCCGCTATAAGCCTAATCCTGCCTACAACATCCTGCGATCGCAGATCCCATTGCTCAAGGCTTCCTTCCCATCCTAAATATAGAGTTTCGACCGGGTCATTCGGATCGGTTATTTCGGAGTGGGTAACACCTTCAGGGTAAAAAATTATATCTCCCTTTTCCGCGGTGCATTTTTTCCCAGATACTTCAATAAGCAAACGGCCTTTACAAATAATAATGAGTTCATGAAACAAATGGCTGTGTTTCCTGATCGACCAATCTGGGCTTGCCTGTAAGCGCCCGATACCAATAAATTTAGTTTTTTGAGGGACCATGGTCAAGTTCGTACAATAAAAGAGCAATTTTAGGTATTGCAAAAGCCTTTAATTTAGTATCTCATTATATAATGAGAAGTTAACGCAGGCAATATAAAACATGAATCCCATGATTTTCTCACAAAACAAGCTATTATGCAGCAAATGTTTAATGATTATTGAAAGGGAAAGATAACAGAATGGGTAGAAAGATAGCGATTATTGGTGCCGGCAGTATTGTTTTTTGCAAAACTCTCGTTAATGATATTTTAGCAGCGGGGAGTATGGCAGATAGTGAGATTGTGCTGATGAACCGCACTGAGCCGAAATTACGGCGGATGGAATCTTTTTTTCAAAAAATAGTACAGGAGAATCATCTCCAGGCGAAAATATGGGGAACCCTTGACCGGCAGGAGGCTATACGAAAGGCCGATTTTGTCGTTGTTTTAATTCAGGTTGGTGGAGTGAGGGCATTCGAGCAGGATTATAAAATCCCCCTCAAATGGGGCGTAGAACAATGTATAGGAGATTCACTCGGACCAGGAGGGGTTTTTAGAGGATTAAGAACGATTCCGGTTTTACTCGATATCGCCAGAGATATAGAGAAATTGGCAAACCCCAAAGCAATTATGCTGCTATATTCCAACCCCATGTCCTGCAACTGTTTCGCATTGGGTAAGACAAGCAAAGTCTCATTTGTAGGTCTTTGTCACAGTGTACAAAGTACCTTGGATCTAATTGCATGTTATTGCCAAGTTCCGAAAGAAGAAATTACTTATACCTGCGGAGGCATCAATCACATGGACTGGTTCCTGACATTGGAGCATCGGGGTCGAGACTTGTATCCCATTTTACGCGAAGCGTTCGAAAAGCCTGAATACTACAAAAACGAAAAAGTTCGGGCCGAAGTCTTCAGGAATTTTGGTTATTTTATGACAGAAAGCAGCGGTCATCTCAGTGAATATGTTCCCTGGTTCAGGAAAAATAAAGAAGCAATCGATTTATATTGCGATGTATCCGGTTTTGGCGGTAAAACCGGGGCGTACTACAATTGGTGTAAGACAATTTCAGACAAATATGCCGCTTGTGACCACCTTGAATATGAATCTGCCAAGATAGAAAAACGCAGCAAAGAATACGGTTCATATATAATGGAAGCGACAGTTTCCGGCAAACCGTTTCGTTTTGTGGGAAATGTAAAAAACGAAGATTTGATATCCAATCTACCCAAAGAATGTTGTGTGGAAGTCCCTGTTTTTATTGATGGAACCGGTTTACATCCCCAAAAAATCGGGTCTCTGCCATCTCAGTGCGCAGCGGCTTGTCTGACAAATATCAACGTGCAAACACTAGCAGCGGAAGCAGCGATTGAAACAGATACGGAAAAGATTGTCCAGGCCCTTGCGCTGGATCCACTTACCGGGGCGGTCTGTACATTGAATGAAATTCGGGAGATGTGTATCGAAATACTGGAAACGGAACGAGAGTGGCTGCCGAATTTTGAAGGCAAAAAAATACAAAAGCATCCCTTTATAAGTATTCCCAAAGATATCAAGCCTGTTGAGATACCTCTGGACCCGGAATTGGCTATCGGGCATCGGTTCGGAAAACTTTTAAAACAGGATACAAGTAACGTGGTCGGATTTGATTATTGCGGAAGAACAATTAAAAAGACAGATTAAAATTAACTCCCAATGTACCAGGAGCAAGCATATGAAAAAAACGCAGTTAAACAGAAGAACATTTCTCAAGCAAAGCTTGGCAGCTATTGCATTGCCAAGTGTGATAACCTCTACCGCTTTGGGCGCGAAAGGACGACCGTCAGCCAATGAACGGATTGTGATGGGTTGTATCGGGATGGGAGGCCAGGGGACAGCCAACATGGGCTGGCGTGGAGCCGGTCCCGGGGTGATGAATGTCAACTGGGTTCCCAAAGGCGGCTTTATGGCACGAGGAGTGCAGGTGGTGGCGGTGTGCGATGTCAATCGGAATAATCTGTATCGGGCTCGTGATATTGTAAACAACGAATATCAGAATAATGATTGTGCTATATATAAAGACTATCATGAATTGCTGGCTCGAAAAGATATAGATGTGATTCTCTGTGCAACGGGTGATAGGTGGCATACGTTGGTTTCTGTCGACAGTGCAAAAGCAGGGAAGGATATTTATTGTGAAAAACCGATTTCACTTACGATTTACGAAGCACGGGAATTAGCCCGGAGTATGAAACGTTACGGACGGATCTTTCAGACCGGGACCCAGCAACGATCCGATTATAAATTTCGATTGGCCTGCGAACTGGTGAGGAATGGATATATAGGTGAGCTGAAACATATTACGGTCAATGTCGGTGGTCCACCAGAGGAATGTAACCTGCCGGCAGAAGGAAGTCCTCCAGAGTGGCTGGATTATGATGTCTGGCTGGGACAGGCGCCCTGGCGGCCGTTTCACCCGGGTCTTCTCGGTTGGATGGCATGGCGGGATTATTCCGGAGGGGAAATGACAAACTGGGGCGCTCATCATTTCGATATTGCGCAATGGGGTGCGGGATATGAAGATTCCGGTCCGGTAGAAATTTATCCGCCCGATGGAAAAGAATTTAAGGTGTTGACTTACAAATATCCTAACGGTGTGACGATGACCCGTGACGGAAGTTGTTACGGAATTTTATTTAAAGGTACAAGCGGTTGGATCGAAGTGAATCGCTCTTATATCAAAACCCATCCGGAAAGTCTGATGCGGCAAAAAATCGGTCCGAATGAAATTCATCTACACGTAAGCAACGATCATCATGAGGATTTTTTGAATTCGGTCCGTAATCGGACTCGCCCGGCCTGTGATGCGGATATCGGATACCGTTCCATCAGCGTCTGCCATCTGGGCAATATTGCTTACTGGTTGAACCGTCCATTAAAATGGGACCCGGTCCAGGAGAAATTTAACAACGATCCGGAAGCGGATCGCATGCTTTGGCGAGAAATGAGAAGTCCTTATACCCTTTAAACCTATTTGATGGGAGCCTGATATGAATCACAAAATATCATATATCGTTTTGCTAATCATTTTTAGTTTCTGCTGCGTGACCAGTGGTATGACAATGGAACAAGCGATCAATCGTTTGAAGGTCTATCAGTTTGGAAAAGACACTGAGATGCTTGAATTCCTTCATGATGTTGCCATAAAGTCTTATTCTGATCCCACACAACGGCAGAAACTTAATAAGTCTCTTTGTGAAGTGCTTGCCGACGAAAAAACTATCTATGACGGTAAGCAGTATGCCTGCCGTCTGCTGGCGTTAACAGCTACTTCTAATGAAATCCAAACACTAACCGGACTTCTTCTCGATCGAAAAATGTCGCATATGGCGTTATATGCTTTGACGCATATTAAAGATCCGGCCGTGGATCAGGTATTGATCGAAAATATGGATCGAGCGGACGACAAGGTGAAAAGAGGCATTATAACCACTCTGGGCAACAGGAAAAGTGAAGCAGCTATTAAAAAACTTATAGAGATACTACCCAGCCAAAAAGCTATGATCGCAAGGGAAGCAGCGAAATCCCTAGGAAAAATCGGCTCAGCACAAGCAGCCGAAGCGATCAAATTGGCAATGAAGGAAACGAACATCGACATTGCCATACTGGAAAACGCTTATCTAAGCTGTGCGGACCATCTGAGCGTAAATGGGGATCAAATCCAAAAAGCGGCTGAAATCTATAGGCAAATGTATCAAAACGCTCAAACCAATCCCGCACGCGGGGCTGCCTTGATAGGTTTGGCTGGTTTAAAAAATCGTGATTCAGGGAAGAACATAATAGAAGCTCTTACATCCAAAGATGACTACCTGATACCCATTTCGATTCGCTTGGCACAACAGTATCCGGGCCAGAATTTTACCCAAATGCTCTGCAAAAAATTCCCTGATCTCGAAGCCGACACGCAGGTTCTGGTAATCCACGCACTGGTAGCCCGTGCGGACAAATCAGCGGCAGAAACTCTTCGGAAGGTAGCGGTTGGCAGCAGAGACATGTCGGTACGGACGGCAGCAATTAAGGCTTTAGGTACACTGGGTGATACTTCTGACTTAAAAATGCTGACAGCAAAAGCAGCAGGCGATAATGCGATAGAGGCACAGGCCGGACGAGAGGCTTTGTATGTTATTTCTGGTGATGGCGTCATCGAAAAGATGATTGGGCTTCTTGGCAAAGTAAATACCGGGGAAAAAGTGGAACTCATTCGAGCTTTAACCGCACGGGATGCGACCGAAGCTGCGGGCAAACTGATCGAATTATTGAGCAGCCGCGAACTTGCCGTCTGTAAAGCCTGCTGGGAAGGGTTGCAGGATGTAGGACGAGCGGATGATGTACCTATATTGGTAGATAAGTTGTTGACTGTAGAAGCTGGAGAACGAAAAGAAGCGGAAAAAGCTATCATTACTATGGTCAAAAAGTCTCGTGCAACTACAGAATACGCAAGTCTGATCATGCGAAAACTGCAATCTGCCAAGGAAATACAGGTTCGCTGTTCATTATTGAAGGTTCTAGGCGGTGTGGGAGACAATTCATCCCTGGACACACTCCGTTCGGCATTATGGGATGAGGAAGAATTGATACGGGAATCAGCTGTAAGAAGTCTGGCGAATTGGCCTATGGAAAAGCCAATGGATGATTTACTGCAGGTAGTGAAAAAATCAAAAAACCAATTGCATCGGATATTAGCGCTACGTGGTTATATTGATATGGTGGACAAGAGTACCAAATATTCCAACGACCAAAAATTAGATATGTACCAAGCGGTGATGAAATTAGCCGATCAGACAGCAGAACAAAAGAAGATACTGGCTGCGGTAGGAAAGATTCCTACGTTGCCTGCTTTTAAGTTGGTAGAAACCTATTTAACCAATGCTGCATTAAAGGAAGAAGCGGCGATGGCAGCCTGTAATATTGGGAAAAGTATTTATATCAAACACGGTCGGGAAATAAAAAACACATTAACGGAAATAGCCGGTTATGGAACAACCGGAACCATTCCCGATCAGGCCCGGACCGTTATCCAGGATATTGAAGTATTGCAGAATTATATTCTGGATTGGGAAGTGTCCGGCCCGTATGTCCAGGAAGGGAAAAATTGCCCGGAATTGTTCGATATTTCCTTTGCTCCGGAAATAGAGGGAGGAGTGAATGCGAAGTGGGAACCTATGCCTGTCGGGACCGATCTCTCGCAACCGTGGTATCTTGATCTACTTAAAGCGTTGCATGGAGGTGACCAACGAGTTGCATATTTGAGAACAACGCTAAAATCTGATTCCGACCGAACGGTTCAGTTGCTTGTGGGAAGTGATGACGGCAATAAGATTTGGCTTAATGGCAATCTGGTTTTCGCTAATAATACCATGCGGCCATATACTAAAGATCAGGATCAGGTAGTGGTAAACCTGGTAAAAGGGGAAAATAAGTTACTGTTAAAAATCACGCAAAATAATTTGCCCTGGGGTGCCTCAGTGCGAATGCGGGAGATAAAGCAGATAAAACCAAAGGAAGGTGAAGGATTTCATGTGCATGTTATCAACGCTGAATCGAAATTTGAAGCAGCAGCTATTGTCGATGTCAATCGTGACGGTCGCTTGGATATTTTCTGTGGCGGTTTCTGGTATGAGGCGCCCGGCTGGGAAAAGCATTTTGTCCGTGAGATAAAATATGATGGCTCATATTACTATGATTTTGCCGATTTACCCGCTGATGTGGATGGTGACGGCTGGGTCGATATAGTCAATGCCGCCTGGCACAATAAGAGTGTCTTCTGGACTCGCAATCCCGGTAATTCAGGAGGAGATTTTGAGGTATTCATTGTCGATCAGCCAGGTAATATGGAAACGGCCATTACTGCTGATATTAACGGTGACGGTCGAATGGATATCCTGCCCAATATCATGACTAACGCCGCCTGGTATGAATTCCATCCCAATCCTTCTGCCGAAAACGGGGTTGTATGGACGAAACATGTTTTACCCGGTGAAGCGGCTGGGCACGGAATCGGGGCCGGTGATATTAATGGAGATGGTCGTGTCGATGTCATCGGCGCCAAAGGTTGGCTGGAACAACCTGCCTCAAGCGATGGACAATGGCAATGGCATGGGGAATTCAATCTTGGCGCTGCCAGCATTCCCATTCTGGCCTATGATGTTGATGCTGACGGAGATAGCGATATTGTCTGGGGCATGGGCCATAATTATGGTGTTTATTGGCTGGAGCAAAAAACAGTTAATGGTAACCGTACATGGAAAAGACATAAAATTGATGACAGTTGGTCTCAGCCTCATTTTATGCTGCTGGCGGATTTGAATAACGATGGGCAGCAAGAACTCATCACCGGTAAACGCTATTATGCACATAATAGTCATGACCCCGGCGGGCATGATCCGCTCTGCGTTTATTATTATGAATTTAATTCAAAAACCAAAACCTGGCAGCGTCACCTCATTCATGAAGGAGGCCGGGTTGGTTTTGGTATAAATACTATGGCAAAAGATATAGAAGGCGATGGGGATATTGATATCGTTGCACCCGGAAAAAGTGGTTTATACCTTATCGAGAATTTATATAAATAACTCAAACTGACCGATGGCAACGTATTTTATGGATAGAATGATCCAACAAAAAAGGCCTTTTCAAGCCGATGAACAGAGTGGAAACCTATGTTTACTGGCAAGGAGGCCTTATGATTACTATCAGAAAAATTCCTCAAAAAGTCAAACCGATTTTCAGGCCGGTCCACAACAAGGTGTCGACTCACGTCTATTCTTATTATTGCAATCTCGTCGTTGCCATTGGCATCAGTCACGGCAGTCCCCACGACCGGCTGGTCAAGCTCCTGCGAAACGTTACCCATCGAACCAATCACGGTTAATTTCTCTGGCGAAGTCAATTCGATGAGACGGTTCTCATTCAGAAGCAGGCCTTGGCGACGCTCAAGCGATTGTAAAAAAAGGGCTGTAACGACTGTCTGTTGATTATCGATGATACTCAGACGATCAAGCGAGCGGAGAAAATGCAGGCGGTCGGTAAGATCCACCATCATGCTTCCGGAAAGTATTGTATGGGCCATACCATTGTCAAAGCCTGTCTGTTCTATCGAGGAGTCAACATGCCGCTGGGCTCGCGGCCTAATATCGGTCAGTTTGAGTAAGCAATAATGCTATTTGTAAAGGACAGAAGACTTTCGATGAAATACCCGATCAATAGTGCCTTGACGTCCCCGATGTTAAGGGGTATTCTATAGGGGTAGGTGGCACATTTTTCTTCCGCCCTTTACATTGGGAATGATGTATTTTCAGGTTACCGGATAAGTGATTGAAACTGAGACAATGGGGATTATCGAATGTTGCCCTCAAAATGCGTATCAAAATAATAAAAAATCGTGTTGGAATAGTAAAGAAACAAGAGATTCTAAATTTTTGCCATCACTGGCATTAAGTTGTAAATACAGCCTTTTAATGATTTTACAAAAAGAGGACAAAGAAGATCCCGCCCTCTCCGGTACTGCTGTGTGGGCAGATGGCCGCGATCATGATGGGAATTTGACGCTCCCATCTTTTGCTGTGTTAAATGAAAATCAATTGAAGAGATCTATCGCACAAATACTACTTTTCAGCCAAGAATCAAGCAAACCCTCGTGAATGCGGGGGTTTTTGCATTTCTGGAGGTGTCCGGGAGAACGAAATCATGGCCCTTGTGACAATGCAGGACATACAGATAACTCTAGGTGCGGAAAAAGTTCTGGACCAGATGAATCTCCAACTGCATCCAGGCGAAAAGGTGGGGATGGTCGGGGCGAACGGTTCGGGGAAAAGTACCATAATCAAACTCATCGTCGGCGATATCAAGCCCGACCTGGGGAAAATCACCAAATCGAGGGGGCTGCGAATCGGCTATCTGGCCCAGGAAGCAACTTTCCACGGCAACCGTACGGTTATGGAAGAAATGCATGCTTCGGTCGATCATGTCCTCAAGCTGCAACATGAGATACAGGATATCACCCACGATATGGCAACCCTGACCGGGGCGCCACTGAAAACCAAAATGAAACAGTACGACCGACTCTGCCAGGAATTTGAAAGCTGCGGAGGTTATGACTATGAAATCCGTATCCAGACGACCCTGGCGGGGTTGGGATTCGAAGAGGATCTTTTTCAGACAAAAACGACGGCGCTGAGCGGCGGACAACTATCACGACTGGGGCTTGCTCAAGTGCTTATGCAGGATACCGACCTTCTACTACTAGATGAACCGACCAATCATCTGGACCTGCAGGCAACGGAATGGCTGGAAACGTTCCTCAACAACTATCCAGGTGGTGCTGTGATCATCAGCCACGACCGATGTCTGTTGGATAAGGTGGCGGGAAAAATTATCGAGGTGGAAAATCGCAAAACGCATGTCTGGAACGGCAATTACAGCAACTATGTGCAAACCAGAGAAACCGTGCGGCTTCAGCAGCAACGCGAATATACCAAGCGTAAGGAAATGGTAGAACGAACGCTGGATTTTATCGCCCGGAACAAAGACCAGGAAGGAATGCGAAAAACAGCACGCGGCCGAAAAACGCGATTGAACCGCCTGCTCAAAGAAAATCCCGATTTTCTGGATAAACCCTCTGATCAAAAAACGGTCAAATTCTCGTTCGGAAAAACCGAAACGAGAAGCGAACTGGTGTTGCGATGTCAAAACGTAGCAAAATCTTTTGGAGAATTAACTCTATTTGAAAATCTATCGCTGGATGTTATCCGGGGGGAACGTCTGGGGATTACGGGGCCGAACGGGACAGGTAAAAGCACGTTTCTGCGTATGGCAATGGGGCAAATGGAACCCTCGACGGGCAATATTCGTATGGCAAACAATCTGACCGTGGGATATCTAGATCAACATGGTGAGGTGCTTGATGAGACGCTTAGCGTACTAGACGAGGCGTGGAGCGTCAATCAGAACCTAACAGGGGAAAAGGTACGTAATCGTCTAGGCGGCTTCTTATTCACAGGCGACGATGTATTCAAAAAATGCGGCGACTTGAGCGGTGGAGAGCGGAATCGACTGATGATCTGTCGATTGGTCCTGGCGGAATCCAACGTACTGATCATGGACGAACCAACCAATCATCTGGATATCGCCAGTCGTGAGATGCTCGAAGAAGCTCTGGACGAATATGAAGGTACCATAATCGTTGTAAGCCATGACAGGTACTTCCTGGATCGCGTGGTAGATAAGCTGCTGGTAATAGGCTCCGATGAGTTGGGAGTACGCTGCCTGGGCAAAACCGAATGCCTGGGTGTTAAACCGGTATATTCCTATTACAGCTCGCTGGTCCAAAAAAGACGGGAGGAAAAGCAGCAAGAGAAAAAAGCAGCTACAGCAGGGACTAGAAAACGACGTGCCGTCCGATCACAGAGCAGCCCAAAACCTAAAACACCGGAAAACCTCAAACGATTCAATAGATATTCCGTAGAACAAATAGATGAAATGACAACCAGCATGGAAAAGGAATTGGCCGAGATGAGAGAACGCTTTGGCGATCCTCTAATCTATAAAAATCCCGAACAATTTCAGGAACTTCAGCAGCAATATAAAGATAAAGAAAACGAGCTAGAGCTACTCTATCAAGCGTATGAAAGGCGTATGGAATAAAATGAATCTTCCAAACTGCCTAAAAACTTTATACAGGTTTATTTGCTGAATTGGGCGGCAGGAGCGGGGAGATCGCGTTTGATTTCGTCCACGCGGTAGCCAAAACCGGGACCACATAGTGTTGAAAGGTCCAGCATGCCATTGTGACGTTTGTAAATACCCGGATGGACCGCTAATTCCGGGGCTGAGGCGGCAGGGTAAAATTGCATTCCATTAGTTTCGACCCCCATGATGGTACCGGCATGGGCCGCCAGGCGGACGTGGGGGATCTGGGCGAGCATGGGGTTGGTCAAATCCTGCACCATCAAGGTCATACCATGTGCTTTGGCCCAACATAAACTCAATATGGCACCTGTCTGGGTCTTGCAGGTTTTTAAGGCGACTCCGGTCCAGCCTAACTGGCGGCCGAGTCGGACCAATTTCCAATCGTGGGCACTTTCATCCATAAACAAGGGTTTGCGGGCCGAGACGCTGTGCACATCGATCTGGTTGGCCTCAAGATCATAGGGGAAAGGCTGCTCGACATAGAGAATCATCTGGACTATGCGAGGATGTTCAAGGGTAAGGCGGTCCAGAATATCGTTTACATAAGCCGGCTCGGTGACGGTACAATTAAAATCGCTGGTAAGCCAAAGGACATTATTAGCCAAGGCGATTTTGCCCACCTTGACCAGGCGATCGTAATCCCAGGAAAGATCATTACCACGAAGTTTGACCTTGAGACAGGTGAGGCCATCGGTCTTGATCCAGTCGGTCAACATTACCGGATAATCATCATCCGGCTCGGAGCCGGTTAGTTCCGATTCGTCAAGGGGATCCTTGCCCCCTACCAGGTGCCAGGCAGGGATGGTTTTGGGGGGAGGATCTACAAAAAAATCAGCCGGATACTTACCTTCAAACGAATAGTCAACATCATCAGCAGAAGTCAGAAAAGTGGACAAATCGGCGTTCATGAATTCAGCGTTATAGGTAGAATAAATATCGCGGCCGAGGAGGTTACCATAGGCATCATGCAGGGCGATATCAAAGGCGGAGCAGCAGATCAAAGCGGCGAGCCAAGGCATAGGTTCAGCTTGAGGGCCGCGCTGTTGATTTAATTCATCCAGTAAGCCGGGCAGTACGGATTGGATAAATGCATGGCCCACCTCCAGGGGATGGCCCTTGCGGTCGAAGAGGGCCCAGGCCTGTGACAACATTTGGCAGAAAAGCTGCATGGTTTGATTTCGCTGCTGGTAATCCAGGCTGCTGGTCCAGGCCCACTGCACAGCCAGAGGGGTTTCACCCCAGCCGTGTGCCTGGTTTCCCTGGGAGTCGGCGACGGTCAGGCAAACACGTACGCAGGTTACTTCTGTCAAGGTTTCCAGGCCGAATTTCAAGGGAACACGATTAATAACGGGCAGGAAATATAAATCAACGGAAATGGGAGTTATGTCTGTATTCATAATTGACTATTCATATTCCATTTTTATTTTGTCAGTAATAACAAAATTCCAGTTCACATCAGGATAGCTTGATTATTTTTTCTTCCTGAGCGGATTTGTAAATTGACAGGATCAATTCGACGGCTTTTCTGGCTTCGGGGCCATCGATCCAAAAATCACTACCTTTTTCCAGAGAATCGAGGAAGGCAGCGATATTGCGTGTATGTTTGCCATAGTCTATAGCGGCGGGGTCGGCGGCGCCGCCGGAACCACCGGCTATGCCGAACTTTTTGCGGATCTCTTCATCTTCGGGTTTTTCCTGTTCAAATTGCCAAACAGAAATACTGTCTTCGACATAGACAAGGGTACCCTTGGTGCCGGTGATTTCCACGCGACGCAGTTGGCCGGGAAAGGAGCCGGTAGTGCCGTAGATGACTCCCAAGGCGCCGTTGGTAAAACGCAGGGCGGCAGCAGCGGTATCTTCGGTCTCGATTTGGGGATGGGCGGGTTTGCCGGTAAAGGCCATAATCGATTCCACAGGCGGCATCAGTTCGCAAAGCAGATCGATAGTATGGATAGACTGATTCATCAGAGCCCCCCCACCATCGAGCTTCCAGGTGCCATGCCAGGTGTCTTTATAGTAGGCCTCAGCCCGCCACCAGGGCACATAGGCACCGGCGTAGGTAATGGTTCCAAAACGTCCGTCTGCAAGGGCCCGGCGAACCGGCTCCAAGGAGTCATTAAAACGGCTGGGGAAGATACCACCCAGACGGGTGCCGGCCTTTTTGTGAGCTTCGATCATTTTATCGATGCGCTCCAGGGTAATCTCGAGCGGTTTTTCACAAATGACATGCTTGCCATTTTGAGCGGCGGCCAGGGCGGGCTCCATGTGCAGGCCACTGGGGGTGGCAATAGTGACAATGTCAATGTCATCACTCTGTACCATTTCTTCGTAACCTTTGAAGGTTCGGCAGGAATAAGTCTGAGCCAACTTTTCAGCCTTGGGGGCAACGACATCACAAATACCCACCAGCTTAGCATTGGGAATGTCACCGATCGCCCGGGCGTGAAAATCAGCGATCAGGCCGGCACCAATAATTCCAAAATTCCAGGTTTTCATACTTTGTCCTTTCTTTTTCTGATTCAGCATTAATGACTGCAGGTCCAGGGGTTTTTTATATAACTATAACATGAAGGTGTCAAGATGTTTCAATTTAAGCAACAGCCATATATCGCATTTGCAGCTTCGTTTTTAACTAGAAAGCACCCCCCTTTCGTATATAATTGTGTCGTGGTGGCAGGATATTATATCGAAATATTATTGTATCTTCAGAGGAGAATAAGCATTGGATAAGCGAGTATTACAATCGGTAATCTTATTAGGGCTGGGTATTTTTTTCCTAGTTACCGGGGCGCAAGTTGTCAGGGCGGCTGAGCCATTAATTATTATTGTCGAAGCGGGTAGTCATGATCGGATTGATACACCGGTTAGTATCGCCCTGGAACAAGAGCCCAAAGGCGGTGACAACTTTTCACTAATAGAGATAACAAAAACCGGCGGCAAGGTAATACCTGCGCAGATTGAGCCCGGAAATCCGCCACGTTTGTGGTTCATACTGACCGGTAAGACACCTGCCGGAAGCAAACGTACTTTTCAACTTCTGGAAGAATCGAATGCGACTAACTCATCCAGCATCGAGGTGAAAAAGGATGATAAAACCATGTTGATTCACAGCGGAAAGGAAAAAATTCTCCAATATAATCAGGCGCTCGTGCCGCCACCGCCGGGTAAAAGCGAACTCTACACACGCAGCGCGTTTATCCATCCCCTCTGGTCACCGTCGCAGAAGGTGTTGACCAATATACATCCGGAGGACCATGTTCATCATATGGGTATCTGGATGCCCTGGACCCATACGAGATTTGAAGGGAAAGATGTCGATTTCTGGAATCTGCCTGCGGGTGAAGGTACGGTAAGATTTGTAAAATTTATCTCGATGTTCAGCGGTGCGGTCTGCGGAGGATTTCAGGCTGAACAAAATCACGTAGCCCTTAAAACCAAAGACGGGAAAAAGGTCGTATTGAAAGAAATCTGGGATGTCAGGGCGTATAATGTCGGCGGTCCGGAAAAGGGCTACCGGATAGTGGATTTCGTATCCACTCAGACATGCGTAGCGAAAAGTCCCTTGTATTTGCCAAGGTATCGTTATGGTGGGTTTGGCTTTCGGGGTAATGCCGAGTGGAAAGGAGCAAAAGCAGCCTATCTCACCAGTGAAGGTAAAACACGCAAGGACGGCCATAGGAGCCGGGCCCGCTGGTGTGATACCTCGGGTCAGTGCGGCGAGCAGTGGGTGGGAGTAACACACATGAGCCATCCGGAAAATTTCCGCCATCCTGAGTCGATGCGTATCTGGCCCGGATACGATAATGAGGTTTTCTTTAACTGGTCCCCTATCCAACTGGAAGACTGGGTGCTCGAGCCGGGCAAACAACACGTGTTTCGCTATCGAATGTTAATACATGAAGGGGAAGTCAATGTGGAGGATGCCGAGAGGGTCTGGCAGGATTTCGGTGATCCGCCCTTTGTGTATTTTGAAGATAAAAAAGTGCATATGTAAGATGCATAATACGAAAAACAGAACACATACCGTAGTAAATTTCACTCTCATGAAAAGACAGGAATAAATATGAGCAGAAGAAATTTGAATATGTTGTGGGCGGTGATTTTAATTCTGATTTCAGGTAATTGGCGAGCTGATTTGAAGGCGTTTGTTTTTGAGCCCCATATCATTGATACTAATGCCAATCTCTGGTGGGCACGTGCTATCGGAGATATCAACGGTGACGGGCTGCTGGATGTGGTATTGCAGGATAACAACGCCCACGGGGGATGGCTGGGGTGGTATGAGGCGCAAAACAAAGGGAAAAACTGGAAGCAACATATAATCGCCCCAAAAAGCCCTAAGGGTGAGACATTCGCCAGCGGTGATCTGGAAGTAGGTGATATCGATAATGACGGCGACATTGATATTATAGGATTGGAACATACCGGTGAGTGGGACAATGACGGGGAGCCGACCGGGATATACTGGTATGAAAATCCTACCTGGCAGTATCATGCCATCGGGGAGGTACCGGCCTGTATCAAAGATCTGAATGTGGTAGATTTTAACGGGGATAAAAAACTGGATATAGTCACGATTAGTTATGCAAGGCATAGAATATCCATCTTTCGACAAAACACTCCCACCGACTGGGTTAAGGCCAAAGAATTTAAGATTGCCAATTTGCACGAAGGGATGGACGTGGGTGATATCGACGGCGACGGTGATCCGGATGTGGCGACCAACGGTTATTGGTTAGAGAATCCCGGGGGTGATCTGGGCGAAGACTGGCAGTTACGGACAATTGATGAGAAGTGGCATAATCAAACCGGTGACTGGTCGAAGAACGCCACAAAAATCTTTTGCCGCGATATTACGGGGGATGGCCGGGTAGAAGTTTTCATTTCGCATTCGGAACGAAACGGATATCCCATCAGTTGGTATGAATCGGCTGATCCGCGTAAGGGGCAATGGAAAGAACATGTAATTTGTAAAAATCTGCCCGCCGCCCATACTTTGCAGGTATTTGATATGGACGGGGACGGTGATTACGATGTTGTTACGGGGGTTAATAAAAATCGCGCCCGAGACTTAAAGATAAAATCCTGGCCGGTGCTAATCTTTTTGAATAAGAGTGACAATCTAACCTGGCAGAAATTATACCTGACGGATCAGGGGATCTATAACGGGCAGGTAGGTGATCTGGAGGGTGATGGGGACATGGACATCTTCAGACTACCAACTCACGACGCTAAAACGTTCGAGGTACTGATTCAGGAATCTTCCACCCTTAGTCTGGAGAAATGGAAAGCCTATCAAATTGATCAATTGCCGGAACGTGGTATGTTTGTCGAGGCGGGGGACCTGGATGGGGACGGTAAAGAAGATGTGGCTGCGGGTGGGTGGTGGTGGAAAAATCCCGGACAACTTTCCGGTAAATGGACGCGTAATGATATAGGTAAACCACTTAATAATATATTTATCCTGGATGACTTCGACAAAGATGCTGATCTGGACGTTATCGGTACGGAAGGGACAGGTGCGAATGCGAATCACAAGTTTGTATGGGCCTGTAATAACGGAGAAGGTAATTTTGACATTCATACGAATATTGAAACAGGCGGTTCGGGTGATTTCCTGCAGGGTAGAGCTGTTGCTGACTTTGGTGGGGGCAGACAAATTATGCTTTCCTGGCACAATGGGGGCGGAGGTATTCAGGCACTGAACATTCCAGACGATCCATTAAAAACGACCTGGCCCTTTAACACTATGAGCACCACTACCGAAAAAGAAGACCTCAGTCTGGGCGATATCGATCGCGATGGTGATCTGGACATTCTGTTGGGTCTTCAGTGGTTGAGAAACGATGTGACAACAGACAATCCAGCGAAGGCAAACTGGACTTTGTTTACGCTGGGGGAAATTGCCGACCTGGATGGAGATGCCGAACCGGATCGCAATGACCTGGCAGATATAAATGGTGACGGTCGATTGGATGCGGTGGTCGGCCTGGAGAATGGTAAGTACGTATTATGGTTTGAGGCACCTGAGGATCCGACCAAAGGTTGGACCAGACATGTGATGGGAAAAATTGCGGGGCAAGGATTCAGCATGGATACGGCTGACTTCGACAGTGACGGTGATCCGGATGTGGTGCTAGGGGAGCATCGAGGTAAGACCCAGAACAGGGTGGTTATCTTTGAAAACCAAAATCACGGAGCTGTTTGGAATCAGAAGGTAATCCACACAGAACCGAAAGACGTAATCGATCATCATGACGGAGCACAGGCTGTGGACCTGGACCATGACGGCGATCTCGATATTATTTCCATAGGTTGGTATAACCCCAAGGTCTGGGTTTTTGAAAATCAGGCGGTTAGCAAATAACCACACTTTTAAAAACAACATAGCAATCCAGAAAGAGCGAAAAATATGACAGACTATTCCAGACGTGATTTCGTTAAAGCTGCCGGGTTAGGGCTAGCGTCATTTCTATTTCAGAATTCGGCAAGAGCCAGTCAAAGCACCAAAAAGAAACCAAATATTATTTTTATTCTTGCGGATGACCTGGGCTGGATGGACAGCACGGTTTACGGCAGTGAATATTACAAGACACCCAATCTCGAGCGGCTGGCCAGCCGGGGGATGTTATTTACAAACGCTTATGCAGCCAATCCGCTATGCTCGCCTACCAGGGCCAGTATCATGACCGGAAAATACCCGGCCCGGCTGGGTATAACGACTCCGGCATGCCATCTGCCACCTCTAGCGAAAGGAAGGCCGTTGTTGGCCAAGAAGGCAGCGCCAGGACAAAAGATGGTATGTCCTATCAGCAGAAGATTTTTGCCTCTGGAGGAATATACCATCGGAGAGGCCCTTAGAGACGGTGGATATAAAACCGCCTTTATCGGTAAGTGGCATTTGGGACACGAATCAAAATACTGGCCCAGGGAACAGGGCTTCGAATATGATCTGGGGGCACCAAATCCGGGACCGCCAAGTTACTTTTCCCCATATAAATTTGAAACTATCAAAGACGGACCAGCCGGCGAATATATTACAGACCGCGTTACAGATGAAACGTTGAAATATCTGGTGGAAAATCAAAAGAACATATTTTTTCTATGCCTATGGCATTTTGCCGTGCATGCACCCTTTCAGGCTAAAGAAGAGATAACAAAAACATATCGCGGCTTAAAAGATCCGCGCGGAAAGCAGGGGTGCCCTATCATGGCCTCTATGGTGCAAAGTCTTGACGAGAGTGTGGGAAGAGTGCTGGACAAACTCGATGAGTTAAAATTAACAGATGATACAATTATAATTTTCACCTCGGATAACGGCGGTAATATGTATAACAAGGTGGAGGGTACGACACCTACGAATAACTATCCTCTGCGTGGGGGGAAAGGTAATATTTATGAGGGGGGGACACGTGAACCCTGCCTGATTGTCTGGCCTGGAGTGGTTGAGCCGGGCAGCCGTTGCGATGAAATCGTCACCAGTATAGATTTTTATCCTACAGTGCTGGAAATGGCAGAGGTTCCTAAAAAGAAAGAGCAGCTTTTAGACGGCGTAAGTATAGTGCCCCTGCTGAAAGGTAAAACCAAACTGGACCGGGAAGCAATTTTCTGTCATTTTCCACACTATATTCCCGCTACGAAAAATTTACCCGGGACCTCGGTTCGTCAGGGAGACTGGAAGCTAATCCGTTTATATGGTGAAGGAGCAGACCGATCCAACGGGTATGAACTCTATAATCTCAAGGATGATATGAGCGAAAATAATAACCTTGCCTTGGAATTGCCCGATAAAGTTAAACAGCTAGATGCGCTAATCGATAGATTTCTATCAGATACCAATGCTATCATTCCGATTAAAAATCCAGCTTATCGCCCTGGATAGATCTAAAGCATCTCTTTAGTACAATAATAAGCTTTTAATTCTCGGCGATAATTTCGAGGCCGCAGAGGATGGTTTCGGGGAGGAGACTACTGTTACCAGGAGCAAGAGCGATATTAAGGGTCGCAGTGGCGGGGATAGAGTTAAATTCCTTTACTAAGCCAAGGTCGGGTTTGCCAGTTTCGGCGACAATGTCAAAATCTTTCAGGACCGTCTTATCCTGAAGGGTAATATCAACAATTCGCTGGCCGGGTGAATTGTTATCCGGTTCGAGAAAATATAGGCGAATGGTATATAGTCGTTCCTGGGAATTATTCATTTTAATGGTTACCTCTCTTAAGCCGCGGGCGCCGGAGGCGGTGATCCAGTGAGAAGGTAAGCCCCTAACAACAGAAGTATGTTTGCGAAAACAGTGCGGCTTTTCCGGTATGGTAGTAATGGACACATCGGGCGAAATACCTCCCACAACGGGATAATCCAACCATAAAGTTCCATCATCAGCCCTGCGGTCGCCAGGTGCGCCGAAATTGATGCCTAGCTGCAGCAAAGGAGCATTAGCATCGGAACTAATCTTGTTAAAGGTCCACATCTCGGCCTCGGGCATATGAACCAGGGCCAGGGAGGTCTGGTTCTGGTAGCTGCAGGTACAGGTGTGGGTATAATCGGGAGCGTTTAATACGCCGTCGGCAGCTACTAAATTGGAAGTACAGCCAGACTTGAAACCACCAAGGTTGCCGGTACCACCGTCATGGGCAAGATCATAAAAGCCCGCCGCGGCAGAACGGAAGGTAAGCAGGTTCTGACTGGCGATCACATAATTGCAGCCATAATTGCGGGTAAATTCCCATGGAACGAGTTCGCCAGTAAGTGGATTATTACGTTTTTTCTGAGTGCCGGTGAGCAAGCTAAAGGCCTTGCCCTGGGTGATGATAGTATCATCGTGCAGGATACAGGGACCGGTGTACTGATTGGGTCGATCCCAGATTAGGGTGCCATCATCTGCCGAGAAGGCAGCCATGCGATTATCGGGTTCGGGGAGCATATCACGTGAAGGTCGATAGGCTTGGAGCAAAATATCGTACTTTTGCGAGAAGCTTAGCCAGCTACCGAAAGCATTCTTGTCATTTTCCCACAAGATTCTACCGGATTTAATGTCCAGGGCGAGTAGGCGGAAGGTTTTGCGTGCCGCTTCCACTTGCGGAACTCTGGTGTTCTCAATCAGGGGGGGAAGTTTATCAAGACAGTATATTTTTCCGTTACCGATGGCAATGGCGTTATGAATAAAACCGTTTTGGGCCTGGAACTGCCAAAGCACTTTTCCGGTATGGCGGTTCAAAGCCAACAAGCGTTTACCGGCCAGTCGGTCGTAATAACGGAGCCAACGATCTTTCTTAGGTTTACCGGTAGGGGTAATATAATGGGACAGTTGTGCAAAATCGGCACCCGCGATCAAGTAGTCTTCATAAACACTAATGAAACCCCACTGCGAATCATTCGGATCGATGCCGGGCAGGGAAAATAAATTTCGGTCCTGTCCTGTTACCGCGTCAAGCACGCGACAACGGCCCTTCTCGATAATATATATACTGTCTGCGGTAGCAACAAAATTCGTGCCCCGGGCGTTGGCGCCAGGGAGATGCTCTTGATTGTAGGTCTTATCAAGCGGATCAGGGATAAACGAATCATCATAATATACGCCAAAGGTGTCGAGGTTTTCCAACTGCCGTTTCCATAAGGTGCGACCAGTATAAACATCGCGGGCACTGATCGATTTAATACCTTCTATAAACAACCGGCCACCGATGACCTGCTCGGGCGGACCGTGGCCATGACGTGGTAAGACGTCAGTAAAATCGCAACGGTCGCCAAACCACAACAATCCCAAAGGCGCCTTAACCAGCTCGTCCTTTGAACAAAGGCTGTTAGCGGCATCGCCGTATTGATGGGTCCAATCGGCCGAACCGGGCAAGGCCCCTATGCGTTTCAATATAAATTGTTCTTCATCAGTAGATACTTTATGACCGGCAAGGGAGGCATCGTCAACTTGTTGAAAAAGAAGGAGTTGTTCCGGCATAGAAGCTTGCAGGCAGGCAGCGGAGCTATACGGACGCAGAGACTGAAATACGTATTTCAAAAACATACCCCTTTTGTTAAATCCAGCCTCGGTAAGATCTTCAGCGACAATTAGATCAGCCAAATAGGGAGGCAGTTGACAAGAGAAAACATCACCGAGATGAATTGCCACACGTTTGCCGTAGAGGCCTGCTGCGGTTAGTTCGTGACGCATCTTGGCAACCTTTTTTTTGTCGGTATCAAGAGCAATGATGTGCAGATTACTCTGTCGGATTAATTCCCTTAATAAATGCCCTTTGCCCAGGCCCAGCAGGAGACAATACCCCTCAGGCTGATCGGTAAGTTGGAGTATATGCTGAACTTTTTGCTGGAAACTGCTCGAGGCATGTTTGAGCGGTGCTTTTTCGGGCAAATAGGTGGTGGGCTGGACCTTTTCGGCGCCGAAGCAATAGAGTTTGCCAGATAAAGTTGTTACAAATAGCTTTCCGTAAGCAGCAATCATGTTCCAAACCTGTCCATCGATGTGACAAGACCAGGACAGAGGAGGGGAGGTATTGTTATCGGGTATTTCCAGGGCAGCGATCAAACCATCGGGGCCGCTGGCATAGAGGCGAGGGCCGGCTTTAAGATGAATTTTATCCAAAGGAATCTCAAGAGAGCATTTCAAGAGTCCTTGCGCATCTTTCTTATCCGGCTGGAGAGTATAGGCAATCAACTGTCCGTTTTGGTTCAGGGAATAAACGGCTTTATCGGCCAGGACGTCCGCTTGGGTGCGGGCCAGGCCCTTACCGTTGTCCAGGCGATAAATGATTTCGTTATTGAAGAACCAGTTCCGCCAGGCTGATACCTTATAACCACCCACGTATTTGCCAAAGGCGCGTTCCGAGAGATGATAATAAAGCAGTTCACCTGTTTGCCGGTGGTAACAGGCCGGTACGGTGCGACCGGGAACAAGCAATTTATCCTGGGTGGCAAGGAGATAACCCTGGGGAGCAACGGTGGCAAAAGCGGGGCTGTTGTGCTGTTGAGTTGTGTAGGTAGAGCCGCTGCCGCTATTGGTCCAGATGACTTGTCCGGTTTCGGCATCGAGACAATGGATAAAAATCCCCATGAACGGCCAGATACCGGCGGTAAAATATATCTTACCATCGTAGATTACCGGGGCACCTCGTGCGGGCCAACTGGAGATTAAACGCTCGTTACCAAGAATCATTCTGTCGGTCGGTGCGCCGCGAAACTTCCAGAGTAGTTTGCCTTTCTTCGCCTTGAGGCAATATAGATATCCGTCGTCGCTAACAAAGAATAATTTTTTTTGCCAGGCGACGGGGGCGAAACGCACGGGACCATCTGTGAAGAACCGCCATTTTTCTTTGCCGGAATCGATATCGTAAGCCGTTACAGAATCGTTTACCATGGAAGGGACAAAAATCAAATCATCCATAACCACCGGTTCGTAGGAACGGTCGAATTGGAGCTTATACTGTATATGGGTCCAGGCCGGCTGTGGTTGAGGGAGTTGTCGGGTCCACTGTAAATAAATCTTGGCCGGCAGGGCTTCGGGGGAATCGGCGCTGCGACGGGCATCGTAGCGGAACATGGGCCAGCTCTGGTTATATTCTCTACGGCTAAAATACCAGACACCAATTACCGTTAAAATGCCCAACCCCAACAACGTACAGAAAATAATAAAGTTGCGAAGGTGGAATAATTTCCCCGGTATTTTAATTAACTTAGACAATGTTGGTTCGGGTCTTTGGTTTTCCATGACATTATCATACGACTTATCCATAATAATTCAAGATCATTGGTAAACAAATACCTGTGAAATTATTTACAAAATAATCTTTTCTCGCTGTGATAAATAAGGATAATGGCAGGGACGGAAACGAACATGTTGTAGACAATATCTAATGATAGTCAAATTGAATATGCCAGGAGGTCAAAAATGCCTTATACAATCGGATTAGATTTTGGAACCAATTCAGTGCGCTGTTTGATTGTGGAGACATCCAGCGGAGAGGAAATCGCTACTTCCGTGGATGAGTATAAAACCGGGGAACAAGGAATAGTTTTAGACAGCTCAGATCACAATCTGGCGCGGCAGCATCCGGCGGATTACCTTACAGGTATCGAAGTGACGATCAAGGCTGCACTGAGGGAAGCAGGCAAGAAAGATAAGGACTTCAAGGCGAAGGAAATAATCGGCATAGGGGTGGATACCACCGGCTCGACACCCATGCCGGTAACGCGAGAGGGTAAGCCGCTATGTGCTCTGGAGGAGTTCAAAGATAATCCCAACGCATATGCGTGGCTGTGGAAAGATCATACCGCTTATGCCGAGGCGGGGGAGATTACAAAACTTGCAGAAAAGAAACATCCGGAATATCTGAAAAAGTGTGGTGGCACGTACTCTTCGGAATGGTTTTTCAGTAAGATATTACACTGTCTGCGGGTGGATCCTAAGGTATTTGACGCCGCTTACACGTGGGTGGAATATTGTGACTATATACCGGCTGTTTTGAAAGGTGATACCAGGCCGGAACAAATGAAGCCCAGTCGCTGTGCGGCGGGACACAAGGCGATGTATAACACTGAATGGGGAGGACTGCCGAGCAAAGATTTTCTGGCCGAGCTGGATCCGAAACTTGGTGACCTGCGCGATCGCCTCTATCAAACAACTTACACCATCGAAGAGCCGGCAGGACAATTAGCAGAGGAATGGGCAGCGAAGTTGGGATTGCCGGTTGGTATTCCAATTGCCGTGGGTGCTTTCGATGCCCATTTAGGAGCTGTAGGTTCGGGAGTCGGACCAGGTAAGCTCGTGAAAATTATTGGGACAAGTACCTGCGATATCATGGTGGCGGATAGTACTAATAAGCTTCCAGATATTCCGGGATTGTGCGGTATTGTGGATGGGTCGGTGCTACCGGGTTACTATGGTCTGGAAGCCGGTCAGTCGGCAGTGGGTGATATTTTTAACTGGTATGTCAATTACCTGCAACCCGGCGGTCCGGAAAAAGGCAGCCATGAAGCGCTGACCAAAAAGGCCGAACAACTCAAACCGGGACAGTCGGGCTTATTGGCCCTGGACTGGAATAACGGCAATCGAACAGTACTGGTGGATCAAAGACTAACGGGACTACTGGTTGGACAAACATTGCATACCCGTCCGGAAGAGATCTATCGGGCCCTGATAGAAGCGACCGCGTTCGGAGGACTGATGATTATCAACCGGCTGGAAGAATATGGGGTGAAGGTGGATGAAGTAATCAATTGCGGCGGGATCGCGGAAAAAAATCCGATGGTAATGCAAATCTATGCCGACGTTATGGGCCGGGAAATGAAGATATCACGCTCGGCGCAGACGTGTGCACTGGGAGCAGCCATAGCCGGAGCAGTGGTGGCCGGGAAAAAAGCCGGCGGTTATGAGAGTGTACCGGAAGCTCAGGTGTCCATGTGCGGTATAAAGGATATAACCTATAAGCCTATTCCAGAAAACCAAAACGTGTACAAAAAGTTGTTTGGGCTATACAAAAATTTACATGATTCCTTTGGACTAGCAGATTATAGCAGCAGTCTGGCCCACGTAATGAAAGATTTGTTGGATATAAAGGCGCTGGCTAGTACGTGAAATATTATACAGTTGCCAAGTTAATGTGTTTATAAGGAGTGAAATATGTCATATGGGAAACAAATAACACGGCGGTCGTTTTTGAGGGGAGTTTTGGCAAGTACGGCAATGCCTTATGTTATTAACTCATCCGCCCTGGGAGCCGGAGGTAAAGTACCCCCTAGTAATCGTTTGAACTTTGGTTTCATCGGTTTGGGAGGACAAGGAACCGGACACCTGCTGGGAGGGGCATGGACGTACATTCCCGGGGGTTATATCGCTGAAAATGACGTACAAGTAGTTGCAGTTTGTGATGTACAACAAAAACGCCGGGAGCGCGCCCAGCAACGGTGCAACCAGATATATGCCGAAAAGCTGGGCAAATCGACGTACGATGGGGTCAAGGCCTATAATGATTTTCGAGAGGTGTTGTCCCGTGCGGATATAGATGCTGTACTGGTAGCCGTCCCATATCACTGGGCAACAACAATTGCGGTCATGGCGATGCGATCAGGTAAGGACGTTTATTGTGAGAAACCAGTCTCTATTACGATCCAAGAAACAAAGATTATGGTAGAGACGGCCCGTCGCTACGGGCGAATTTACCAGGCTGGTACTCAACAGCGGTCCGAGTACGGGGGCAAATTTCGACAGGCGTGTGAACTGGCGCGCAATGGTCGTATCGGAGAGCTCAAGGAAGTGTATGCCTATCGAAGACCAGGAGCTTTGCTATTTCCTCAGTGGACGTCAAACACCTCGGTGCCTGTACCGGATGGTTATGATTGGGATTTCTGGTTGGGGCCGCTGCCGTGGCGACCATATGCCGGGAGAGTGGGTCAAACGATACCCGGTCTGTTCGTCGGCGATGTCAATTGGAGTCCCCATCACTACGATACTATTCAATGGACGGTCAACCCCGATATGACCAAGCCGGTTGAAATTGAGTACGAAAAAGGCAACATCCATTACCATTACTCAAATGGGGTGGTAATTCATTCCACAGCATATCCCGGAGAGCCGGTCGGCCATGTTGGCGGGGCGTGTTATGTAGGTACCACTGGACGCATTGCAGTCGATCGCAATAATATCGTTTCCCACCCCGCAGACATCCTTAAAAAGCCGCTATTGCCCAACGATGAACGTGTTTATTATTCCAATAGACACTCACGAAATTTTCTGGACTGTATTCACAGCCGCAGGGCAACAATCTGCAATCCGCAAGTTGCCGCTGACTCAATCAGAACCGTACTAATCGGTGGAATCAGCCTGGGGCTGAGACGCAGTCTGCGTTGGGATCCGGTTAAACTTGAATTTATTGGAGATCCAACAGCAAATCGATTGTTGTCCTATACCCCCCGTTCACCATGGATTCTTTAATGATTAACGAACAATTAAAAAAGTGCGCAACAAAAGGTAATGAGAGGTAATTTATGAAGAATTCGTTTTTTATTACAAGTGTTATTATATGTCTAATCATGGCGGCTGCTTCATTAAGTTGGGGCAACGAAGAACGAGAGCTCATAAGCATTCTGCAATCCGATGCTGATGTGGTTAAGAAATGCCAAACCTGTGTGAAGCTGAGAACTTGCGGAACAGTTGAGTCTGTTGAAGTTCTGTCTTCTCTGCTAGATGAGGAACGTGTAGGCCATGCCGCCCGATACGCACTGGAGGGAATGCCTTTCCCGGAAGCACAAGCAATTTTACGTGAAGCTATTGTCAAAACATCAGGGGAACGAAAAATAGTATTTATCAATTTGGCTGGTTTGCGACGTGACAAGCAGGCAGTTAAGTTATTAATACCACTGCTGTCGGACAAGGATGCCACACTGGCGGGGGCGGCAGCGATGGCATTGGGTCGAATCGGTGGTAAGGAAAGCGTTGCCGCATTGACCTTAGCCAGTAAGAATACCGATTCCCAGATCAGAACTGCTGCCTTGCAGGCACTGTTACAATGTGCCGAATACAGCTTGCAGGCGGGGGACAATTCCAGCGCAGCAGCGATTTATAAACTGGTTGCTAATGCTGAAGTCAGTCCAGCCATTCGCAATGCAGCCTGGCGGGGACAAGTTTTGTCGGATGCCACACAACGCTCTGGGCTCGTTATCAGCGCTCTTCTTGAGGGTGATATATTATTACAGCGGGTTGCACTTAAATTGGTACGGGAAATCAAAGATCCGCAAGTACTCAAGGCTTGTCTGAAGAAGTGGGATTTGCTCTCCGGTGAGGCACAGTTGGCGGTAGTTGATGCCTATGTTCAAGGTGGCGACAACGTGCTTGGTATGCTTCGTACCGCCAGCCTGAGTCCGCATTTGAATGTCCGGAAGGCAGCCTGGCAGTATAGGGCCCAACTGGGCGATAGTACGGTAATTCCGGCGTTGGCCGAGGCAGTATGCGGTGCTGAGCCATTGGAAAAAGAAGCCGCTCAAAAAAGCCTAAACACTCTACGGGGAAATAATATTAATACTGAAATAGTCAGTTATCTGAAAACCGCGGATGTGCCAGCTAAGGTGGCATTGATCCAAGCCCTGGAGGAAAGAATCGCCACGGAAACAACACCTGACCTATTAGTTTATGCTAAAGACGGAAACCGTTCCGTTCGTATAGCAGCACTCAAGGCCCTGCGCAGTTTGGCAGGAGGAAAAGAAATACCCGCTTTAATCGACATGCTTCTCCATAACAACAAAGAGCTTGATTATATTCGTAAGGCATTGGTAACCGCAGCACGACGATGTTCACTTGAACAAAAGGCTACCCAGGATATCCTGGCCCAGCGGAAAGAAGCAAAGACCTTACAAGAGCAATGTGCACTGCTGGAGGTATTAGGTGATTTGGGGCAGGAATCGGCTTTGCCGATACTACGTGAGGCCTTACAAGACAAAAGTCCACAAATACAATACGCAGCTATTAACGGCTTGAGTGCCTGGCCCAACACTATGCCCCTGGATGACTTGCTGAAAGTTGCACGCGGCTCTGATAACAAAACACATCGAGTATTGGCCCTGCGTGGATATATAGAGCTGCTGGACTCGACCGCGGATATTCCGCTCGATCAAAAACTCAAGCTCTATAAGGACGCGGTCAAATCAGCAGAAACGAATACGGAGAAGAAACCAATTTTCGCCGCTCTTTCGAAGATAAAGACCATAGAGGCACTTAACTTTGCAGGAGATTTTTTGGCTGATCCCGCGTTGGGGCGGGAGGCGGCTCAGGCGACTTTGACAATTGCCAAGGAACTCTGTGAAACAAACCCAGTCGATGTTAGAACAGTGTTGGTGAAGGTAAAAAACGCAGATGTCGCGGACAGCCAAAAACAACAAGCCCGGGAAATTATTAAGGAAATCGATACGGAAAGGTCTTATCTGCTTGATTGGGAAGTTGCAGGGCCTTATTTTCAGAAGGGTAAAACGTGCAGGCAGTTATTTGATATGCCATTTGGTCCTGAAGTAAAGGAAGCTCAGGTGCAATGGAAACCGATTCCAGTCAGCAAATACGGCTCACACATAGGCTATCTGGATATTCTCAAAGCCCTTAACGGAGGTGATCAGCGGGTGGCTTATCTTAGAACCAAAATCAATGCACCTAAAGCTGAAAACGTCGTTTTCGAAATATTCAGCGATGACGGAGTAAAAGCCTGGCTGAACGGTAAAGTGATCCACGCCAATAATACCATGCGTCCCATTCCAAAAACTCCGGATCAGGCAAATGCTACCCTGCAAAAAGGAACCAATGTGCTCCTACTTAAAGTCACACAAAACAATCTGCCCTGGGGAGCAATCGTCCGAATGCACCCCGCAGACAATTAGCTAATCAGGATCAATAAATGAATTCCCGTGAACGTGTAAAAGTAGCCATGGAGCACAAGCCGGTAGATCGAGTGCCGGTGATGTGCCAACTGGCACTGGGCCATTACTTTCTTAACAGTAATTATCAACCGCTGGATATCTGGTTTGATAGTGTTACTTTTGCAAAAGTATTGATAGACTTTCAACAGCGATATGAATTCGACGGCATTCTGATAAATCTGCCGGGCAGACCGTCATATTGGCGGGAATACCTGACCTCATACAGCCATACGGAAAATGAGGAACGGGCCGTGTGGAATTCGGATGACATCACTATTGTGCCCTTCGATGATAATCCTCACACTTATCAGCGTAACATGCAACCACTGTCACGGGTTCAATATGAATCGGTGGACCCTAATGATCCCGCAACATACATGATTGGGGGGTATGTGTGGAATACCTGGCACGCGCCTTCATTATGGGATATAGACAAAAACGCAGATCTATCTAATCCGGACAGCTATCCGGAATGGTTTACGCTGGCGGTACGCACGGTACGCTCTATGGGACAGGAGATATCATTACATGTAGAGGTTTTTTCTCCCTTTACGCACCTGATGGAATTGTTTGGATATGAGCAGGCCTTGATGGCCCTGGTGGATGCACCGGATAAATGTCACGAATTACTTTCAGTTTTTACCGAACATGTCACTGCCCGGATAAAATGCCATGCAACCTGTGAACCGGACGCCTTGAATATAAGCAGCGCGTTTGCCGGAGCAGGATTTATCAGCCGTGATATGTACCGTGATTTTGTGGTACCCTATGAAAGACGTCTGGTCCAGGTGGCACAAGAGAATAATCTGCCGATATATGTGCACACCTGCGGAGCAATTGGTGATCGGCTGGATCTGATGTTGGAATCAGGATATGACGGGATAGATACTCTGGATCCGCCGCCGCTGGGGACAGTGAACCTGGCCGAGGCCAAGCAGAAATACGGAGAGCAATTCTTCTTCAAGGGGAATCTGGATGCCGTTAATGAAATGCTATCGGCTGATGATCAGACATTCGAAAAGGCAGTTCGCAGCCGTCTGGAAATCGGCAAACAGGGGTCGGGCTATATTCTATCTTCGGCCTGTTCCGTTGCACCACACGTAAAACCGGAACGTCTTAAAACTATGGTGGAACTGGCAAAAAAGTATGGAGTATAAATATAGTATAGCTAGGGACTATATCTCCCTAATAACTCCCAAATATCTGCCCATCCAATAGGGCAAAAGATAAATATCTCCGCTATATTCCCGATATCCCCCGTCGTCGGAGTCTAATTCAAAGACATTGAAGTTGTGTTTACCCATGCGACGCTCATCAGGAGGCAAGACAACCAACGTTTCTTGACGACGAAAATTTGGCTTCAAGAATTTCAGATCCCTACGATGGCTGTTTTTGACCGACCAATTGATTGTGTCCAGCGGGAATTCCTGCAAAGTCCAAATTGATTCCTTCAGATCGAATTGCTCCACTTGTGTCATAGCATAAATAAAATCCCACAGTGGATCTTTTTCCGGCCGTTCGACCTCCCAGTGGCTTCGGATGGCCTGTTTATACTTTTCGCGGAGATCATCCGTAAAGGCATATTTATATAAATTCCAATAGCTCAAGAAAGCCAGCTCATCATCTGAATGGTTCCAGGTGTCCGAAAGATAGACACCTTTAACAAATCCTATTTCCTTCATGGGCGTCATGATGTTATCCAGATAACCGTATTTGTCGAGTAATTCACAGGCTTTATCCCGATAGACATCTTTTTTCGTAAAATGATAGGCTGTCTGCAGAAATGAAATTATTTCGACCGAGTTGAGCCTGCGATCCCCTACCCCTTTGGGGAACTTATTTACATAATCCGGATTCCACTTGCCCCAATCCGTAGGTTTGCCGTCGATATCGATAAGATAAAAGTCATTTCGGACAATATGATCCATGATTTTATCCATCAATATAATTGCCCTCTCGCGCCAGCTTTCCTCCGCAATAACTTCGGCAAAAATGCTATAAGCGAAAAAGTGACCGACAATCTCATCACTGCTGGTGGTGGCCTTCCACTGCCAATATCCATCTTGGGTAGGATGCCACCTGTCTTTATGATGTACCGCATAGCCTGTACGCACAAAAGAACGGGCCGGAAATCCATTTAATGGATTGATATACTCCAGTCTTTCCATGGCTTCAAAGGCCTCATGACAATTTTCCAGCGCATCCGCGGACTTGGTTGCCGCATACCGAAAAAGCTCCCCCCCCAGATACATGGCCGTCCACAAACCATCGTTGTCCTTATCCTCAAGTGTGCCTGTCGATAAATCCCCAGGTCTGGATAGTCTCAAAGGACTGTTGAAACCATATCGTACATGTCGCATGCGCGTGAGCTTTTCAAAATGGCTCGCTTTCTCAAACAAAGTCATTTTTACAAAATGTATTATATTTAGACCTTTACGGGTAAGTAGCAGCACATTTTCCCCAGGGCCTGGGGCAATATCGACAACCTCATCATCAACCAGCCAGCGGCCCCCGGCATAATAATCTATCTGTCCACTTTGACGTAAGGCAAAGGCCCCGCGCGGAGTTCCAAACCAGATTTTACCGGCTATTTGCTTTATTACCCTGATATCCGGCCAAGGCAATTCCTTTTGGATGGGTCCCTGGGGCTGGAATGACTTGGCATCCAGTTTGATAGAACCATCCCGGGTGCCCAATATAATGACGGCATTACCATCTAACATCTCCAGGCAATTCAAATGCTGCCCCTTAAATATGGTAACTACTTCCTTACCGGGTGAATAACAATCGATGTGGGTATCAAACACAAGAAAATATCGCCTGCCAACCCTATCATAGAATATCTGTTTTATCTGTTGCCTATTGGTCCTCCACTTTGCTGCTTGTCTATCATCATGGAAGTATGCAAATGTTCTTTTTCCCCCAATTAAAAAGTCGAATTTGTCACCCATTTTAAATAAATGGGCATCAGGCATCTCATGGGGCACCAAGAAGTTGCCCGCCCAGGCATTACTTAATAATATTTTATCAGTTAAATATACGAATTGATTTTTATATGTATCCAGGCCCCGGATTTTCATATCCCGCAATGGTTGATACTGGTTCTCCCTGACCAGTTCACCTTGATAAATCTGTAAAAGACCTTTGCTGGAAAGTATCTGGATACGACCATTTCTATCCGCAGATACTGTTAGTAATTCTACTCTTGAGAACTCTTCGGAGAGTGGGATTTTCTCCGCATAATCCTGTTCGAAAGGTTTATCCTTATAAAATGGCTGAGTAACTTCTGGCATAGCCGTAGAAAACATACTCAATAAGGCCAATAAAACTAAACACAAACCTTTAACGTTCATAAGTCACCCTCATTAAAATCAGGAAAATTCGATTATGGCTTTAATCACCCCGTCCCGGTACCCCCCTACCAACTCGAATGCCTCCTGAGCCCTTTCCATAGGAAAGCGGTGCGTAACCATAAAATCCAAATCACTCTTGCCCGAGCCAACCAAATCAACAGCCTCCTGGGTACAACCGTTCTGCCGTCTTATATTAATAACTGTCACTTCCCGTCGCCGTAACAGGTCAATTTGAAAATTAATCCTATCAAACCTGGGTATCCCGACCAGGACAATCTTCCCCCCCGGTTTCATCATATCCAGAGCCTGGTCTATCGCTTCCTGCTCCCCGGCGCATTCGAAAACCGCATCCAACCCCAGGGGATTCATCTCCATAATTTCTTGAACAATATTTTTCCTGTCCGGATTAGCAGCCCAGCGTGCTCCTACCTGCTGAGCCACCTGCACACGATGATCGATTTTATCAGTCACATAAATGTTACTAACTTCCTGGGTCTGGGCGGCACGTAAGCAACTCAAACCGATAGGGCCCGCACCAAGAATTGCTATATCAGCCTTCTTGGGCAGACGCGCTTGTTTCACTGAATAAACGCCTATGGCATAGGGCTCACAGAGCACGGCCTGCTCAAATGTCATTTTCTCGGGCATAGGAAATAGGGATTCTTCCGGCATTACGATATATTCACATAAACAACCGTCCGCCTGTCCCGGAGTACCCAAAAAACCCAGGTTACGACAGGTATTTTCCCGTCCTGTAAGGCATTGATCACATTTGTGACAGACAATCGCCGGATCGACAGCAACCCGATCACCCACTCGGGTGCGGCTGACGGATTTTCCGATTTCGACCACCGTAGCGGCACACTCGTGTCCTACAAGATATGGGTATTGAACTATCTGAGAGCCAATACGACCGGTCTCGTAATAGTGTACATCCGAGCCGCAGACGCCCACCTTTTCAATCTTTAACAGTACTTGATCGTCTTTTTCGATGACAGGATCCGGGGCCTCTTGCAGACTCATTTGCCTGATGTCGGTTAAAAAAACAGCTTTCATAGTATTGTGATACCTTTCGAATAAAATATTTGTGTATTATATATCCGATTGGGCGTGTCTTAACAACACTGGCCTTGTTAACCTCCATGAACGCGTAGCATAATATATCCTATTAGCTGTTGCCATCATATTTTTCACCCCTCCAAATGGGTTACGGAAATGTGATTTTGACATTGCTGGACCGATTGAGTATATTGCGGATATGCCAAGGGCACAAATAAGGTAATAATAAAAGCTTTTAGAGAAAGGTTTTATATGACCGGCAGGAAAGTTATCCAAATGAGATTGATGGCGGCAATATTTTTGCTTGCATGGGTTGGGGAGCAAGTATCTGGTGAACAGCCTGCCATGGAAGACTCCGTGGTATTGATACGCAGTGTCAGTCAGGATTTTGACTATGCCATGCCCTGGAAGCAGAAGTCGATGTCCCAAGGCACCGGCTCGGGATTTATCATCGAAGGCAAACGTATCCTGACCAACGCGCATAATGTAAGTAACAATAAATACGTGGAAGTAAAAAAGCAGGCGCAGGCCAAAAGATATCCGGCCCAGGTGGCGTTTATTGGGCATGACTGCGACCTGGCCATCCTGACCGTTCCAGATGATAGCTTTTTTGAAGGGACCGTGCCGCTGGAGATTGGCGGTGTACCCAAGACCAATACGACGGTGTCCACATATGGATTTCCTATCGGCGGTGATTTGATTTCCGTAACTGAAGGGGTGGTTTCAAGAGTAGAGATGGATTATTACAGCCATACGGGGGCGGATTCACATCTGGTCGTGCAGACAGATGCGGCAATTAATCCTGGTAATAGTGGTGGACCGGTGATGCAGCAAGGCAAAGTGGTAGGAGTAGCATTTCAGGGGTTGAGCCAAGCAGATAATATCGGGTATATGATTCCGACTACGGTAATACAGCATTTTCTCAAAGACACCGAAGATGGAAAATATGACATGTTCGGATCATTAGGCTTCACATCTTATCCGGGCCTGCATAGTCCGAGCTATAAAGAATACCTCAAAGTGCCCGAAAGTGAGCAAGGCATAGTCGTGCTGCAGACGCTGCTCAATAGTTCGGTGGAAAAAGTCCTGCAGCCGGAAGATGTGATTACCCGGATAGATGATTACGACATTGACAATGACGGCAATGTTAAGATTGACGGTTTGCAACTACATATGTCAGAAGTGATCGAGCGGAAACAAATCAGTGATTCGGTGGAACTTACCTTTTATCGCAATGGCCAGGTACACAAAGAAAAAGTCGAGATTCGACTGAATCGTCCGGTGCTGGGATATGCCCGCGAATACGACAAAAAACCCGGATACGTTGTCTATGCGGGATTGACTTTCGTCAGATTATCGAGAAACCTGCTGGAAACCTGGGAGGGGAATTGGATTTATAACATTCCTTTTGCTCTGCGTTATTTATTTTTCTATTCGCGTCAGTTGAACAAGGATCCTCAGCGGCGTGATTATGTCATTTTAAGTGAGATCCTACCGGATGAGGTAAATGCTTATAGCGGGGAATTCAAGAATCTGCCGGTAGAAAAAATAAACGGTCAAAACATCTGGGGGTTGGCGGACGTACAGAAGGCATTGGCCAAATCGCAGGATGGATTCTGTCGGATCACGTTCATGGGAGATAAGCGTCCTTTAATTATCGATGCCACACAAGCTCAAGAAAGACAAGGCACGATACTGCGACAATATAAAGTGCCGGCAGAAGCGAGACTGGATTGAGTATATGAGTATATGAGTACAAGATTTATGCTACAAGTATTTTGGAACAGGGATTATGAAAAATAAACATTATAGTCTGGTTTTATTCATCTCATTAATTTTGTTTGCGACAGATCGTTCCTGGGGGGCATCGTCCCAAGCTCAAGCCGACCAAACGAATATGCTAAAGGATTCTTTGGTTTACATTGAGACCTCGGCCTATAGTTATTCATCGTTACAGCCCTGGAGGCATTCCGACCTTAGCAAACGAACTGGCTATGGCTGTGCGGTGGGTGACTATGATGTACTGACAACCGCCGCCAATGTTGCAGATGCAGCCTTTATCACGGTAAGAAAGTTCGGACAGAATGAATTGATCCCTGCTAAAGTAAAAGTGGTGGATTATGAGAGCAATCTGTGCCTTTTGAATCTTGATCGCACAAAGCTTCTCCAACCTCTGCGGCCGATTTGCTTTCAAGAAACATATAACAAGGGAGCTCAAATCGATTTTTACTGGCTGAGCAAAGATAACCGTATCCAGAGCGGCAGAGGATATGTAGATCGAGCAGAGGTATTTCGCTCTAAAACTTCCTTTGCACATTTTATTAATTACGTTATCGGGAACGTTTCCCAGGGTGCAGGGCAGGCACATTTGTTTTTCCAGGATGACAAGGCTATAGGACTGGGTTGCTGGTACGATAAGAGCATCAAGGAATCGGGGGTGATTCCGGCAGTGGTAATTAACCAATTTTTGGCGGACGCCAACCAAGGAGATTTTGCAGGATTTCCGATGATAGGTTTCAACACAGCAAAACTGTTGGATCCGGCCTTGCGCGGATGGCTGCAGATGCCGAAGACATTAAAAGATGGTATCTACGTAAGTGAAGTCTATACGCTGGGTACAGGTTCTGACACTCTGCATCAGCACGATGTTATTCTGGCGATTGAGGGAAAGCCAATCGACGCCTACGGACGCTTTGAAGATGAAAAATATCAGAAAATATCCTTTGAACATCTTATTACCAGCAGGTCACCGGGAGATAAGATTGCCCTGGAGGTCTGGCGAGATGGTAAGAAACAACTATTAAACATAGAAGCCAAAATTTTCCATGTCGATGACATGCTGATTCCATATTATGAATATGATAAACAGGGCGAATATATAGTGGTCGGTGGCTTTATTTTTCAAAAATTAACTCGGAAATATTTTGAGGCTTGGGGAAATGGCTGGAAGGGCAAGGTGGATCCACATTTGTACCATTACTATAGAGATATGGCCTTTAAGCCCGACTCTGAACGCCGCAATGTGGTCATATTAAGCCGGGTTCTCCCCGCTCAGATCAACCTGGGATATCAGAATCTAAAACAAATCGTGGTAAGCAAATATAACGGCATGAACATCCACTCAATTAAGGACATCCTCGAGGCCAGGAAACTTAATCCGGAAGGAAAATTTGAAGTTATTGAATTCGAAAACAATAATCCAACCGTAGTGCTGCCTCGAGCCCAACTGGCCATGTCGGACAGCTTAATTGGACAGCTATATGGTATTGAAAAAATGCAGAATATAGAATAATCAAGGGCAAATTTGTTGCACTTTGACGAGTGTTTGACGGCAAGGGATATAATGCTAACTTTGCAGGAATTATTTCAAAATAGGTAAATTTTTCGTCCTACCCCAAAAAATTTCCTGCCAACTACTCAATCATATCCGGCCATAACAGGCAAATAAAAGGCGTATCTAACCTCAGAATATACTATAAGTTAGATAATAATTGGTTATTGAGAATCTGGGCCTACGCAACGCAAAGCGGACATAAACCCTTACGTACATTACAGTTATAAAATTATCGATATATCAGATTTTTCTTGAGACTCAGAGAAGCTCCAGGGTCACAATATTATTGGAATCGCGTATCTCTGTATCTAATCAACCAGCCGGGAAGGTTGGAATAATATTTAGAACGCCTCAGGCCCTTAGGCTGGAGTTCCTCAAAGGTATTGAACAGAGCCCTTGAGGGTCCCCCTTGGGGCTTTTTTTATTTCAGCGGGAAAATCACGAAAAGGCTTTGCAAAAGTTTTTTTTATAGGTAATATAGTTAATTATCAGTTTGGAGTTTTGCTTCATACTGGTTTTTGCGGCACTAGCTCAATTTGGCAGAGCAGCTGGCTCTTAACCAGCGGGTTCGGGGTTCGAGTCCCTGGTGCCGTAGTCAAAGTGCATGTCTTGGAATTTATTTCGGTTATTTGCCGATTTTGTTAATAAGTGCGGTTGCTTCCTTCCGAATCTTTTCGTTTTTTGATTGTTCACGAAGTTTATTTGCGGCCATAGCGGCCTGCTTGGGAGCTGATTTCATAATAGATTTGGCAATGTCCAGAAGAGCTCTTTCGGCTTCGGCTTTAACTTCGTTGTCGGCCAGGTAAGGCTCGACCTGAGTAATAGCTCCTGGATCTGCCACCTTTGCCAGACAGGCAAGGACAAGTCGTTTTTCTTCAGCTCGATTTGCCTTTTGCATCAATTTTTTGCAGGCGTTGAGGGTTTCCTGAGCAGGCCTGGGGTTGAAATTCAAAAGTCGCACGCAACCGCGCAATGCCACTACACAATGTGTGTTATTGTTCGTGTTTTGAACCACTTCCAACAAGGTATCAATTGCTTGTCCGTCGGGCCAATCGGCCAATGCTCTAACTGCGGTGTCGATTACATCGGCATCTTTATCTTTCAGGGCTGCCTGTACAACATTAAAAGCCTTCATGTCACCAATACCTTGAAGCACCCGCAGCAAGGAACATCTTTCTGTAGTTTGTCTGGCGTTCTGATATGCAGCTATAGCTGCATCGGCACGGTTTTGCTTATTTTCAATTTTTCGTGAAACCATCACAGCCGCCCGTTCGGCCTGGCTACGGGCTGCATTTGACTTTATTTCAACCAGCAGCTTGATCAAGGCGGGCAAATCCTGCGGACCAGCCAAGTCGGCAAGTGTTTTAAAAGCTGCGCTTTGGACTTTACCATCATTTCCGGCTGCTTCTTTCAATAGATCAGGTACTGCAATCACAGCCCTGCGACCTCTCAATTCCTCGATAAGCTCGGCCTTCAAGACAGGATCGGCCTTTTTCATACACTTGACAATCTCTTCATTAACTCCCGGTCCGGTGAGCCATTGGAGACTTTCCTTGGCTGCCATTTTGTCCGGGCTGCTGTCATCTTTTGCCAGGACATGGACGAGTGTTTCTACACAGGTTGCGTCCCCCAGATTTCCCAGGGCTTTTACAGCTACTGTACTGATGTCCGAATTTGAATTCTCCGCCAGGTTAATAAGAGTAGGAAGAATAGCCTTATCCCCTCGGTCGGCTAAAACTTTAATAAGAAGTACCTGGGTGTCCAAAGGCAGCTTAGGCAATTCATTAGCAAAACGCTTGGCAACACCGGGCCCTTTTAAAAGACCAATGTTATCGACAGCTATTCCCCTCATTACGGGATCCTTATCATTAATTGCCTTGAGCAATCTGGATTCCGTCTTTTCGGGCTGCGCCTTCAGGAGACCTGCAAAAGCGCCCATCCTGACGTACTTAGGCAAATTTTCTGCTCTGAGCTCCTCGTAGATTTTGGCAGCTTCGGTACTACTGCCCTGTTCCAGTAGTCGATTGGCAACGATGAGAGAGGCATCAATAACGGCTAACCGTAGGGATGAAGGGGCACTAGAACGAAATTCTTTAAGAGCCTGGGCTGCTTCCGAGGTCCCAGCCTGGCCCAGGGCCCAGGCTGCAGCACCAGCCACCTGAATATTCTGATCCTTTAACAATGGCATTAAGAGCTTTACTGCTTCTTTATCCTGACGAACGCCCAGTGAATGAATCACACCAACCTTAGCTGTGTCGCCGGCCTTGCCCAGAGCATCCCGCAGGGCTTTTCCCGCCTCGGGAAACGGCATCGGTTCCAGGGCGTAACGGGCTAAGTGCGACAGCTTCTCGTTCGGCAACAACTCAGCCAGAGTGGGTATGGAATCTGTGGTCCCAATGATCCGGAGAATCTGACAGGCTCTATACAACTGTGCCCAGGACTTTTCTGTTTTAAGAGTCTGAATACAGCGCATTTCCAATTCTTTGCGCGCCTGTGGTTTTTTGTGAACAGCGGATACTTCCTCGTCAGCCGTATGTTTCAAATCGAACGCTGATGAATTCACTACTAATAAACTTATTGTGATAATTGAAGTTAATATACAATGAATGCTGCGCATCTTAAAATTCCTTTCTATGAAAATAATCTCATAAAATTACCGGGAAGCCCTCACACTATCCATGGTTCACGATAGGCCCGCGAGCGGAGGCGATTTGCTTCTTCATCCCCGATAAATTTCTCCTGGACAGGATCCCATTTTACAGCTCGGCCGAGCCGCATACAGATATTTGCCACGTGACACACCGTTATGGAATGATGGGCGACATCGGCATTAGATATGGGTTGTTGTCTCGACTTGACACAGTTCAGGAACTCCCGGACGTGATTGTCAACCGGATATCCTCCCCGGAAGCGCCGCTCGGATAACAGTGAGGCTGGATGGACCTCCATTTCTCCTGAGTCACCTGTCTCTATCCACCCCTCATCCCCGACAAAACGAACAGGACAGGATCCGAACCGCAACCCACTCCTGATAAACAGCTTCACACCGTTAGCATACGTAGCTGTAACATCTTTTCCATCCTTACCCGCGGGTTCATACTCAATCGGCTCTGTGGTATCGGCATCATTGGCCCATTGACAAAGATCAACCGTGTGACTGCCCCATTCGGTTATGGAACCACCGGAAAAGTCCACATGGTTACTCCAGAAACCACGCGAGTAATATTTTTCATTATAGGCTCGCCAAGCTGCAGCGCCCAACCACCGTTCCCAGTCCATTTCTTCACGGGACGGTTCGGGCTGGGGTGGCAATACAGTATCAACAAGGTTCACCCAGCCGGGTGCTTTCTCTGCATGGAGCTCACGGAGCTTACCCAGCAGTCCCCGCCGGGCCAGGTTTACCGCAAAGACAAAATGTCCAACATTCCGTCTCTGAGTGCCACACTGGAAGATTCTGGCGTAGCGCCGCATCGTCTCGGCTACGGCCTTGCTTTCAGTAATGGTCACACTCATGGGCTTTTCACAATACATATCCTTACCCGCTCGGGCGGCCAGGCAGGAGGCCAAAGAGTGCCAGTTATCGCCGGTGGCGATAAGAACGGCGTCTATATCTTTGCGGGCCAAAAGTTCATTCAGATCTATATAGTCATTGCAGTCCAGATTGCCATAATGTTTATCCACAATGGCTTTACCACTCTGGCGCCTTTCTCGCTGTACGTCGCAGACCGCAACCATTTGCACATCAGGCTCACCCAGAAATGCCTTTATATCATGCTTACCTCTGCCCCCCAGCCCGATAGTACCCATTACAATCCGTTCGCTCGGGGCTGTATGTCCATCTGCCCCCAGAGCTCTGGAGCTGATAACTGTCGGGGCAACAATCAAGCCGCCCATAGTAGATGCAGTACTACTGAGGAACTGTCTGCGGGTTAAGCATTTCCCTTTTACTTGCCTCATAATTTCGACTCCTTCTGATTAACATAACTTTCGCAGTTTTATACTACGCTTATCGGTGTTAAAGGGCCCTCTTATGGCCGTTTATATTTTTTGCTGATTTCGGGAAATCCCCCGAAAGTTACAAAAATTTGTCAATGCCTTCCTTAGGCCCTTTCTGGCAATTATGTCAGAATATTTAACAGGCAAAAGTGCGAAATCGCACATGAAGTTACTGTTTCACAATATATCTAAACAGATCAACCGGGGCTTGGTGCCCACAAAATATAGCAATCAACAGCAATATTTGTATGCCAGGATTCTAACCATTAATAAGATTGATGACAAGAATATT
>Ga0272442_10000792_pt1 | contig 49472 bp, 83 predicted proteins | sample SSMForm2O_FD_200262 | JGI IMG/M metagenome (GOLD analysis project Ga0272442, IMG submission 200262) | Marine sediment archaeal communities from Little Sippewissett salt marsh, Falmouth, MA, United States - SSM-Form-2O | ecosystem: Environmental > Aquatic > Marine > Wetlands > Sediment ... | reverse complement strand
TAGAGTTAAAGATGTAATCGTTAAACAGAAGGAGTGTTGAAATGCTAACTAAAAAGAAAGTAACTATTGAAATCGTTAAAGAAAAAGATGAAGAAGTAGAATATTATATTGTAAAAGCACCGAAGCGTATTTACTCTTCCAGGGGATCGGCATTAGAGTACGATGTTATTAATGATATTACTAGTTATTATAATGGATATGTTTCTGTTGAACAGATATTATAAAGGAGCATTAAAATGGAATACTTATTAGACAAAATAAATTTTAAATTAAAAAGAGCATTTTTAAAAAATATGGATGTTAAAATTATTTTTGTAGGCCGTAAAGAATTTAATATAATTTTAAATCAGTTAAATTATAGCATTAAAAATACTGGAATTTGTTCTTTTATGGGTTATGATTTAATGAGAGTTGATAAAGACAGTTTTATAGGCGTGGGGTGGTAATAGTATGTATAACGTTTTTGTTACAGATTTAGATGTTATTTGGGTACGTTGGGGGGATTTTACCAGCAAACCAATGTACATTGGTACCACGGTACCCAAATTTCAAACCTGTCCCCGGGTACACCTTTTTTTTGTATACAGTTTTTGTTACAGATAGGCTAAAAAACTTATGAGATATATCATAAACTTACAGCTCTCCTTATATATAATGATATATAATATATGGTATGTATCTCTTTTTTTTATAATTTAAAAAAAAAAAAAAAAAAAAAAAAAAAAGAAAAAGAGTAAATAGGGAAATAGTAATAGAATAAGAGCCGTTTCCTGGTGCGCACAACTAAGGCATATATCATTATATATAATCAACTCTGTAACTCATTGATATATCGTACATATTTTCGACTCAAACCCTCAACAAAATGCGTAACAGACCCTCAACACAGGGGGGTCAAACTGTAACATACTGAAATCAAGGACTTACAGAGTTTTCTTTCTAAGCCGTTGATTTATAACGAGAATTAAAAAAGGGGTTGACTTTTTCTGAAAAAAGCGGTATAATTAAATAGTAAGGTAAACGCAAACTTAAACGAGGAGAAAGAAAATGAAAAAGCTAACATCAAAAGAAAAAGTTTTAGACTACATAAACAATATAGAAACTTTTACTTGGGTAACTGATGTTGCAGAAAATACATTATGTGGTTTTAAAGGTGCTCCATATAAATCTTGGAATAGAGCGGTTAGTTTTATACAAAAGATTTTAGATGAGTTAGTACAGGAAGGTAAGCTAATAAAAGAAGAATACACTGGGTGTTTACCTGGATATACTAAAACAAAATAAATGCTAAATTACCCGGTGTAAAAGCCGGGTTTAATTGAAAAGGATTATTATGCTAAAAAGACATTACGAGGTACTCACTAAAACGAGCAAAGATAATTGGAATCGCTGGAGGAAATATAAAACTAAAATCCTCCCGCGATTAAGTAAGGCTATTATAGTCGATATGAACCTATCGGGGTATAATTTCACTCTCACCGATCTATCTAATGCTGAATTTATCGATTGTGAGCTTTCCGGAGCTGATTTTACGGTATCTAATCTAATAGGGGTAACATTTACTACCTGTGGACTAGTTAAGACTGATTTTAGCAGCTCTGTGCTTAATAAGGCGTCCTTTATTAATTGTGATTTTGGAGACACGTTATTTAATCATGCTTCTATGGAGAAATGTAATTTTAAAATAAAAAAACTTTCTAGTTGACTTTCTTCTAAAAAAGCAGTATAATTAGAGAGTACCTTAAACAGAGGAGATTAAAATGAAATCACTAAATATGACAACGGCAGAATTGAACGAATATAAAAGGGACCTTGCAAGTAAAGAACTTGAGCATGATAAGTTTTTTAATGATCTTGATAACATGAAAAGAAATAATAACTCTGTTAGTTATGTCAGATACTGGTTGGAAGGCAAAGGTGCAAAACACATTGATTTTCTTATTGACCTTTTTGATATAAAATAAAAGTTGACTTTCTCTGAAAAAAGGAATATACTTAAGATGTAAGATTAATTTTTCATTTTAAAAAGGAGTTGTTATGAGATCAAGTGTACAAATGTTTTGTATCGAACAAGGTATAGAGGGAATAATGGACGTTGCAATAACAGCAGCATTAAAAAGTAAAGATTATGACAGCCTAACCACTTTCATAGAATGGGTAGAAAAATGGGATAAAGGTATAAGAGTGTTATTACATATCGATAAGTGGGAAGATTACATTCAATGTCCTATGATACTTAATGTTTTATATGCTGCACAAGAAACTATAAGTTACTACGAACATCAAGATATGACTTTTAAAAAAACCGTATAATGGGGTATTGTTTAAAAGCTATATCTTTAGGGTTGAAAAATAAAGATATAAATTACTCATCCATAAGAATGAAAAAGAGAACAGTTAAAAATGGAAAAACGATATGAAAGATGAAATTTGGAAAGACAGTCCGGTCGATAAAGAATTAAAAGAATATAAAAGAGGTGATAGAAATTGGAAAGGTTGGGAATCTGTATATGATAGAATAAATAAGGCATGTCATGATATGGCCATAAATGGGGTTTGTCTTACGGACCTACACGTCGAAGCAATGGCTGCTCTTGGGTCAGGGCACGAAGAACGTATGAAATCAATGCTTTGGAAATTAAGATTATATGGATGGATTAAATAAAACTTGACTTTCTTAGTTTTTTATGCTAAACTTAAACAGAGGAGAAAATCATGTATTACAGTATTTTTTTAGTGAACAATAGATTAATTTTAACGGAATGCAAAGGTTGTACTGCTATGACTGAAAAATATCTTTCAGAAAAGCTAAACATACCGAGGGTGAATTTTAGAGAGCTAAATACTAAAGATAGTATATCCGCCGTTAAAGATACTTTGTTTAAAAAATGGCAAAAGTTTATGCTAAAAAACGGTATTGAGGTGGTAAAATGAAACTAAGGATATTCGCAGACGATGGAATGTTTTTACCGTGTCACATTTTCAAAAATCGTTCATTAAATGAGTACCACAAAAAGAAAGAAAAGACCCGTAGAACATCTCAAATTAAAAAAGTGATACTCCAAATGCTTAAAATTGAGAAGTTATCTCAAAAGTGGGTGTATGGGCGTCAGGATGAAGATTACTTGTACTATGAAGATAAAGGTACGAAATATAAATTTAATAAAATGTATTGGGAGGTGTGATGGAAAATGACAAATTATATCCAAAGCTATCTAAAGAAGCTGAAAAAGAAGCTGAAGCTATATTACAGGAATTTAAAGAGAAAATGGCTAATGCAGCTAAAGATGCCTTGTCAGAATTGTATACGTCGCTTTCGGGCTATATAGAATCTGATTCTTGGCAAAACTTTAGAAACGAATTGCTCGATGGTCTTAAGGGTTATAAAAATGTTAAGATCCAAGAAAGGTATGATTTCGTTGAAGTTAGAAAACAAATTTTTGAAGAAAACAGAGAGGAGATAATCGAAGATCTGAATAAAGATCTAATAGAAGAAGTAAAAAGTTTGAAAAATACCATAAAGCTTATGGAAGAATGGAGGAGATGATGAAAAAATGTAGTCTTTGTGAAAATGAAGCGAGATATATAGATGATATGGACAATTATCTATGTGAAGACTGTATGGTAATATGTATAACGGAAACTTATGAAACTTTAAATTGGGATTTATATCCTAAAAATGGTTTTAGTGAATAAAAGTAGTTGACTTTCTCAGGAAAAAGTGTTAAACTTAAGATATGGAGGTAAGAGTTGTGAAACTAACTAAAAAACAAAAAGAAAAGCTGATCGGTAAGAAGATTGTTGTTGATAGACTTTTTAGAAAAAAAGACGAAATAAATTGGAGCGTAACTAATCCATTAAAATTTAATTCTACTGATAACTTAATACGCACAATAGAAACAATACCTTTGCTAAAACCGATTAAAGCGGTAATTATTGGATTCACACATTTATGTGAAGGTAAATTTTGTTGTGATGATGATGGATCTAGATTTCTTTGTACCAAAAGAATTCCATGCATTAAAATAGCAAGTGGGTTAATTGGTAAGATACAATATAGTCCTATACCAGATGATAAACTTAAGAAGGAGCTGAAGAAATGAAAATCGATTATATAACAGAATGTAAATACGAGCTTGTTACAGTTGGTAATTTTGATTATAGAAGATATGAGGCTGACCACTGGACTTCTACTTATGCTGATATAGAAATTGAAGTAGATGATTACGATGAACTCGAAAAAGCTTATCAGGAGTATAAGAAAGGAAAGTAGGATTATGAACGATAAAGAAAAACTACAAAGCATTGAGGATTTGATCTACAGTTATGCTCAGATTTCCGGGGCACATCATAAAATGTGGGTATTAGATCAAATACTAAGAGTAGTAAAGGATAGCGAATACGAAAAATGGGTAGAAAAATACGAATATATGGACGATGAAGGTGTTATACAAACTGAAAAAGAATATACTTGGGATGCCGGGATTGCACCTTAAAGAAAGGAAATCTATTATGTCAGAATGTGGATGTGTATATGTAGATTGTGATGGTTATTCAGAAACGCTACGTAAAGATGTGGTAAAAGCGCGTAAAGAACATAAATGTGGTGAATGTGGTCGTGTAATATCAAAAGGTGAAAAATATGAAGCGTATGCAGGTAAATGTGACGATGAATTTTTCTATAATAAAACATGTGAGGATTGCTTATCTGTCCGCAATGAGTTTTTTTGTAATACGTGGATTTTCGGGGAAATATGGACACTACTTGAAGAACACATCATGGAAATGAAAGGAAAAATGTCATCAAAGTGTTTGTTAAATCTTACAAAGGTTGCAAGGGATAAGATTTGTGATATTATTGAAAAATATTGGAAAGATAGGGAGTAAAATAATGAAAATGTGGGGTACATGGCATTATCGTTGTGATAACAGAATGAGTAGACAGTTAAACGAAGTTTTAAATATGATTGAACAGGAAGGGAACACTATATTTACTATAACTAGTATATATCATCCGAATGTAGGTGAAGAAGTTACTATAATTTATTATAAAGAAATAGCTGACTTTCCCGGAAAAAAGGAGTATACTTAGTATATGAAACAGCAAATCAGAATCAAAACAAAAACCGGATATAAGACTTGTAATGCTATAGTAGTGGATGATATAGAAGCGAACGGTCAACCTTTTGCAATGCTCGGTAATAAAATTTTTAAACCCATCAAAGAAACTGAAGAGGGATGGATTTGGGGAGAAATATAAAAATTCAAATAAAGGAGCGAAAGAATGAAATCAAGTGAACTAAGTGAAAAACAAAAAGAGGATCTAATAGTACATTGTAGTAGTTTTAGGAGTTGCTCAGAATGTGGTTATGGTAATCAATGTGTAAAGTATGATGAATATCTCTCAGATATGATAAAATATAACATATCTTTTAATATAAAATTATTACCCGAACATGAGGAAAAGAAAATGGATTACGAAACTAAATGTAAGAATTGTGGACAAGATTACGGAAGCCATAGAGATTTTGATAACCGATGTCCTTTGAAAGATTATGAAGGTGAAATAGCTGATGGTTATTGGGGTAAAACTTTTTTTGAAGCTGAGGAAAGGGCAGTTGATAAGTTAATCGAAGGTTTGGAATTATCTCTTGATAACAAAAAATTACTTAAAGAACTTAAGGAGTTAAGAAAATGAACATACAAGACGAAAAAATTAAACTAAAAATAAAATACGAAAACACATTAAAAGTGTTAGAACAATGTAAAGGTTTTGAAGATGATGTTTGGTTTTATAATGAGACAACCATATTTTTTAAAGCCAAAAATTATGAACAATGTCTCAAAATCCTGCATAATTTTAAAAATTACGGATTAATCGGATATTATATAAACGGCAATAATTTAGCTATGAGATATGAAATTGCTGATAAGCCAGAAATTATTTTATTGTGCAATACACCAAAACACGCACTTGAAAAAATCAGCGGTGGGAAATGTAAAATAGAGGAAACACAAATAGTACAAAAGAAAGTGGTGTGTGAATGCTAAGTAGAAAAAAATTAAGAGATGAGATTATCGAGATTATCGAGTCTACGACTATAAAACCTGTGAGAGTATATTCTGAATTATATTATGATTTAGGTATCGATAAAATTCATGTTTTTGATTTAATGGATCTTTTAGAATATGAATATGAAATTTTACTGTACGAAAATTGGTTGACCGTACAAGATGTAATAGATGAAGTTGGAAATGCTTTAATTGAGCAAGGATATAAATTCGATGAAGCGGAGGAAGAAGTATGAAAATAGGATATTATAGAACAGATTGTGCTGGAAATAGTTATGTAGTACCAGAAAGTAAAATAAAAGAATTTGAAGATCTGGACAATAAAATTTGTGAAACAGAATCTTATACAGATGAATGGTATGAATTAATCGATAAATTTAATATTAAATATGGTCAATATACTGTTGAAGGTGAATTGTATAATTATAAAATAATTATGGAAGAAGAAATTTAAGCATTTCCATCGAAAAAGTATTATATTAATATAAAGGAGTTTTATTATGACAAAAGAACAAAGAGCAGAAATATTTCAATTTTTATATGACTTGCACCAAAAATGGTGGAATGATATGATAGAAACTGTTAAATCCGGTAAAAGCCCGAGTCAAATAAATGATTTAAAAGAGAAAGTTATACCAGGAAAAATTATCGCGCGGTGCATGGGTTGTGAGAGTGCTACAGATAGTGGCGATGGGCACGCTTATTGCAGCGATTGTTTTTTAAAACTTAGATGCCCAAATATTTTTAGTGCTTGGCATTCAATTTATGATACTGATCTTAAACATTTTAGTGAGTTTATTATTAATGAAATGAAAAGTATTCGTGACTGTGGGTGGAGAGATAACGGTATGTCGGATGAGGATTTAATAGGTATTTTAATAAAATTAATGTAGGAGTGCAAAAATGATACAAACATTCACCGGAAAATTCGTAAATCCATTAAACTTAAAAATGGAAGATATTGACATAAGGGATATTGCTCATTGCTTAAGTCAGCTCTGTAGATTTACCGCGCACACGAATACATTTTATTCCGTTGCCGAACATTCTTTATACGTAAGTTACTTGCTCCCGGATGAATGGAAACTTGCTGGTTTACTCCATGATGCCAGTGAAGCGTACCTATGCGATTTAGCAAGCCCAGTAAAACGTGCGATAACCGGATATAAAATTCATGAAGAACAAGCACAAGACAAAATTTATAGAAAATTCGGTATAAATTATGTGGATCATAGACGAATAAAAGTAGTAGATCAAGTAGTGTTATATCACGAAGCTATGAAATTATTTAATGATGATTTTGGGTATTTTGATATGTATAAAAATGATATATCTGTTAATATTCAAGTCTATAGCCCTAAAGTCGTTGAGTGGAAATTTTTAAAGCAGTTTGAAAGGTTAAAAAATGACTAAAGAAGAATTAAAACTACTCAACTCGATGTGTTTTTTCATCGAACAAATCAAAAAATATAAAATAGAACCCAAAATAATATTTGATATAGGGGCGTACAATGCAAAGCACTTGCAGGAGTTAGGAGCAGAGTTTAATGTGTCAAAAGAAAACTTATGGGCTTTTGAAGCGCATCCCGATATGATTCAACATTGCAAAAAACGTACTGATAATGTAATTGAAAGCGTAATTACTGACCGTGACGGATGGACAGATTTTAATGCTATAGATCTTACTCAAAACTGTCATCACGGCTGTAGCTCGGTTTTTCAGATTGATAGGCCGCATAAAAAGCACTATACGGAAATGAGTTGTATAGATACCTTAATGTTTAGAGGTATTATACCACGAAACCCGGATGTAGTTAAAATTGACGTTGAAGGTGCAAGTTATGAAGTATTAAAAGGTTTTGGGAATATGCTTAAAAACGTTAAAATTTTACACGTAGAAACTGAGACTGTAGAAGTTTTTCCCGGGCAGAAATTACAAAAAGAAGTAATAGATTATATGGGTTTATTTGGTTTTAAAGTGGTGCATAAATTGCACATACCGAAATACCAGGATGATTTAATATTTTTAAGAGAGGATTTATTATGAAACTACTAAAAAAATTATTAATGCTTAGTACAGAGGTCTATAATGAACCTGGAATCGGAAAAGTGTTTAAAAATGATACCGATTATTGTGAGATTATAAAAGAAGGCTCTAAATTAATCGTGGTTTTTCGAGGGACAGAAAATAAAAAAGGCTGGAAAAGTAATTTTAGATGCTTAGATAGAAACTGCAACGGAATTATGGACGGTTTTGAAGATAGTTTTAGTGCCTTGAGTAATGAAATTTTATCGTATATTAGCGAGGTCAGCAGGGAAGTTAACGAAATTATTTGTACAGGTCATAGTAGAGGCGGAGTATTTGCTATACAATGTATATCTATTTTGTATAGTTGGCGAACGTTTTATGATCTACCGTCAGATATGGGGTATTCTTGTATTCCGTTCGGCGCTCCAAGAAGAGTAAAGAAAGAACAAAGAAACATATTTAATCGATTGCCGATTTGGTGCACGCGCGTAGAAACTCCTGGAGATCCCGTTGCTAACGTACCCTTAAAAGTTCAGGGGTATCGTAAAGAAGGGAATATATTAACCCTAAAACTGCCGTGGTACTTGAGGCTTACCGGACTGCCTTTTGTAAGAGCTATCCAGCACTCTCCGAAAGTGTACATGAAAGCGATTGAATATACTGAAAGGAATTAAAAAATGATATTATCTTTTACTAATAAATTTGTTTTTTACAAGACACCAAAGACAGCGAGCACGAGTATTCAAAATGCTCTTAAAGAGATATGTGAAGTTCCCGATTATGTAATGTACGGAAATATAGACCAATTATCTAATCGTGAGTGTAAACCTTATACGGAATTCATGTCTGTACAAGAAATAAGAGAAATAAAAGGTGATGGGTATTTTACCTTTGGTTTTACTAGAAACCCGTGGGATTTGGCAGTATCTCGGTATTTATATGAGCTGAAACGGGGAAGATTACCAAATTTTTATATGCCAGGTAGAACGTATTTTAATCTCTGGGTACAACAACGTTACGTAATGCAAAATCGTTATGTCACTGACAGGACAAGCACTTGGCTTTTTAAAGATGATAAACAGGCGGTTAAATTTATTGGGAAATTCGAAAATCTACAAGAGGATTTCGAATATGTTTGTAGTATAATTGGGTGTGGAAAGCTAAAACTAGAACATTATAATAAAGCTCAAATAAATGTTGATTATAAAGATTGGTATACAGATTTTAGTAAGCAATTGATTTCAAACGCTTTTGAATTTGAGATTGATTATTTTAAATATACTTTTTAAGGCATTTTTCTCCTCTTTAATAAAAAAATGCAAGGATCGTAAAATAATTCTTGCATTTTTTCTTTTTTAGGCGTATAATTAATATATAACTTAAACAAAGGAGATAAAGATGACATACTCGCATTTAGAAATGACAATGAGTAAAAAAGTATCGGACGATCTCACCTATGCTATACCAGAAATTCAAAAATTAAGAATTGAAGCTATTATAGCTAAATCCAACGAGGCAGTTACACAGAGCGAAAAATTAATTGAGGAGGTGTAAAGTGGATTATAAACTTAAAGTTAACGGAAGAGTTGTAGCGATTTTTGAGAACTATCAGAATGCTTTAGCAGTCGCAACGGATGTATGGATAAGTACCGATTCATGGCTTACAATTAATGATGAGTTACCGTATTACTCTGATCTTAGAGAATCAAAAACAACATTCAAACAATTTTCAGGAGCGTAAAAATGAAATATATAATAGCTTTTCTGATTGGGCTTTTAGTAGGCGCAGCACTGGATGCTTCAGATTTGGACACAACTACTATCGAAATATTAATAATCCAAAATCAATACGAATTCGGTTTCCCTATTCGAGATACTGTACCCTCAGTAACTCATATCTACAGACCGTCAATGAAAGATTGGTTTGTAAAATATTTTGAGTATGAATGGTCGTCAGATAAAAAACCGATCGTTCTAAAACGTCAAAAAAGAAGATAAATATATACTATAAGTACATAAATAAAGTTAATTTTAAACTAAAGGAGAAATATTATGGCATTCGAGAAAAAATTATATTATATTACTAAGGATAAAGTACCTTTTGAGAATAAAAATGATTATATAAAATATGAATTGCATTTGATGCTAGGAGTAGATGCAACTAAAACCTTGATTAAAAATAAAACAGAAATAATGACCTTGTTGGCCGGATGGGAGCAGAATAATGAAACAAGTAGAAATATTTAGAGTTTTATCTAATTCGATGTATGGAACTTATGGTGTGCTTTTAATTGAAAAAATGCCTGTTTGCGTCACGTTAGAAAGATATTGGTACTTTAATAAACGCAACGTATCCTGTATTTATCCAGGGCAATTTGTTTGTGAGTTAATAAAGTCTGAAAAATACGGTGAAACTTACATAGTGAATGATGTTAGTGACAGAACAGACATTCTTTTTCATTGCGGTAATTTTATGAGTGATTCTAAAGGTTGTATTTTAGTAGGGCAAAGTTTTGGTAACTGGGCTATATTACATTCAAGACAAGCATTCAAAAAATTTATCGATGAATTAGACGGAGATAGAGAATTTATGCTAACAATTAAAGAATGCTATTGACATTCTTATAAAAAAGTAGTATAATTAATATAAGAGTAAAACTTAAACAAGGAGATAAAAATGGTACTAATATTAATACAGGCATTTGTGATAACTTCAGCTATTTTTTCAGCTTTATTAATTATTTCAAATCCTAAAAAATATTTTTTCAATGAGGATTAAGATGGAAAAAATAAAAAATGAACTTATAGAAAAGGCATACAAAAGATACCCTGATTTAATACGTTTTTCGAAAGAAACAGAATTTACAGAAGATGAAAAACATCTAGTTTTTTGGTATAACGTAAAACTCCCGAATGGGAGCTGTACAACAAAAGTGGAGGTGCATAAATGGTAGATCACTGTAAGAATTGTATTTATCATAAGTTAGCTGAAAAAAATTTATTAGATAAGAGTGTAAGCTTTTGGTGCTATAAATATAATGAATTATATCAAAATTGCCCCGATAAAATGGGGGCGGGAACAGAAGCTTCGTTAAATAGAACAAAAAATATGGTACAAAACTGGATTAAAATTTTAGAGAGGAGTAAGAGTATACAACCGAAAATGTGTAAAGAATGTGGATTTTATGAGGTTTTTTCTGGGGATTTGTGTTGGGCTTGTTATTGTAAAAAATTAAATAAAAGTGATGATCGAATTGATGGTTTCAGTTATGCTTTTAATAATTCTTGGACAAAAGGCGGAATACTAGGAAAACCAAAAAAACCGTTACTTTCCGGCAGGCCGGATCGAGATGAAGTAATAAACGACGACGACATTTTAAATGTCAAAATTTTCGCAGAAACTTTTAAATAAAAAAGGTTTAATTTTAAAATATTCAAGCGAAATGGTTTAAAAATGTGTATATTAATAATATGGATACTTACAACAATACTCCTTTGGAGCCGGCGTTTAAAGAAATAAATTGGGATTCTAAGTACATTTCTCTATGTGAAGGTATAATTAAAGAATTGCCCGAAAAAGATAAAATTTTTCTTGATTTGTATTACTGGAAGGGTAAGACAGAAAAAGAAATTTCACGTATCTTTGATTATAGCAGAGAACAAAGTGTGTGCGAATTGCGAGATAGAATCTTTGCACGGGCGCGAATGTACGCGACTAAACAAGTAATATTTACCCCTCCATGTATGTCACGGGATTTAGCAGCGGAAAATCATACTCTGCAGTTGTTCTCAGTTAAGTTAAGAAAAACCAATACTATAAACAGAATAACAGAAGAAGCACCTTTTAAATATGCGGTGCAGGATTTTATCATAGAATTAATAAAATACGTTAAAGAGAAAAAAAGTAGTTGCAGGTATTGTGAACATCGAAAAAACTGTGAAAATAGGCTAAAAGAACACAGAAAAAAATACGTAACCCTTTTAAAAGTTTTAGATTTACAGGATATTATATTAGAAAAGAACTTAGAGAATCAAATAAAATTATATAAATATTTATTATCCTGGAAAGAGTTTAAAAATGCAAGCAATTAAAGACCAATTTTCACATTGTAAAAATTTATTTATTTCTTATAAAATTTTTGTTCCGATATTGAGTGCTTTGATTATCGGGGCTATAGTAATTAGTTTAAGTTTCGGGGAGAAAATAGGGAGTATTACTAATAAAGTTAACACTTTAGAGACATCACAAGAATTACTAATCGATATTAAAATTTCACTTGATTCATTGGTAAAAAAATGAGAATATATTTTGAAACAATATATATTGATCCCGAAAGGATTGTAAGTAGTTGGATAGAAAAAGCTTGGATAGATCATGAAAATATAGGAGATTTTTTTGAAACAGAAAACGGACTGTTAAAAGTATATTTAAAAGAAGATAATTCTTATATTTTGACTAAAACATATACGGGAGAAGAACTAAGGGAAAAAATAGACGATATAGAAATTACAGGAAAGGATTAGTTATGTTTAGAAAAGAGATTTTGAAAGAAGATTGCGTGGTGAAATGCGAATCTGAATATCAGATTAAGAACTTGTTTAAATGGTTGAGTGTTAAGGGATATAGATGGCAGTCCGGAGATGAATTATTGAAATGGACGCCCCGTATAAGAAAAGAAAATTATATAACAATATATTCAGATAAAGATGTGTGCTTTGATACGATTAGGTATTGCGGTAAAGCTCAACAGTACAACTATAATGATATAATAAAAAAACCTAAAGATACCACAATAGATTTTATGCTTAACTATCTCCCAGACGTTAAAAAGATCATTTATAAAGATCCGGATACTATAATAGTATTTAAAAATAATTCAGTTTCGATGGTCGAACGTCAACAAGAACATGACTTAGAAAAAGCTATTTTGTACGCTTGGGTTAAGAAGCATAAGAAAAAGAGCGGGTACGGGGGCCGTTCTTTTACACCATTTGATTTTATGGAACTAATAATGCGCGATGTAACAATATGAAATTTCTAATCGATATACCTTCCCTTAATGCTCTCTCAGGCGGTATTGCACGTATGAGAGAGTTTAATAATGCTTTACGTCAACACGGTCACGAATCAGAATTACACCTATCGTGTGATGATAACTTACCCGATCATGATTACGTAATAACTTATTCTGATAATCCGAGAATAGATACTCTTTGTGAACAAGCAAAAAAAGTAATAGTGTATCAACTATCCTACGGCATGTGTTTAGAACGAGAAAATAAAGTCGTATGTCATCCTGATACAATTGTATGTTGTAGCACTACACATATACAGAAAAAAATACTATATCACTTTTCCGATAAACCGATATACTATGTAGGGCACTCACAAGAAAAAACGCTTGAAACTTTTTATGCTGAAGATACTGTATATAACCGCAGAATTTTTGATGTTGCGATTATGCTTCATAAATCTCCGGACAAGCATTTTTTAGAAGCTTTCGAGTATTGTAAACAGGTGGGTTTAAGAATCTGCTTATTCGGTGCGAGGAATGCGGGTTTTAATTTGTCAGGTGCGGACAGAATAGTATTTAACGCTGTGCCGGAACAGGTGCGATGGGTGTTGTCGAACTCAAATAAATATTTGAGTTTGTCAAGTACCGAAGGACTTAATAGGCCTGGAATTGAAGCTATGTTATGCGGATGTAAATCTTATATAATGGACGGTTGTGAGATATATAAAGATAATGAGAATTGCAAGTTTATTAAAAAACCTGAAGAAATATTTGCAAATTTTGAACTTTGTGATTATATTAATATAAAACAGCAATTGCGAAAATATACTTGGGATGAGGTTTTAAAAAATTTAAGTGGAGTTATAGGAGAGGAGTTATGAAATACAGAATTAAAGCAGTAAAATATAGCGATAATATTGAGTATTATCCACAATATAAAAATTGGTTGGGTTTTTGGAATTATTTTTATTCTTATTATTATAGTGGGTGGAGAGAAATTATATGTTTTTTGACAATGAAAGAATGTGAAAAGTTTTTAGCTAAAGAAATAAAAGATACATCACCAGTTATAGTATACTATGATTATCCATAGTGGTTGAGTTATGAAAGAAAATTCAGAAAAAACATTTATAAAAACTAAAGGTTTTGAATTTTTATTTGATAGAAAATTAAGTAATGATGAAATCAGAAGTATTGTAAGAGATCCGTATCAGATGTTTTCCGAGCATACTTTTGATAAATGGTATGTAAAACTATTAAGAAAATTAAAGAGGTTAATATGGCACTAAAAACAAGTCAAATGCAAACTAATTTTAAAAAATATTGGGAAAATTTTAAACTCGGTGAAAAGAAAGAAACATTAATAAATTGCCCAATTTGTGGTGGTGATGGTAAAGAAACTTGTAGTAATCCAGATCACGGTTTAATCAACGGAATGGGTGGTTTTGAAATAAGCAGATTAGGGTGTCCCGTATGTGGGCACGATCCGGAGCATAAAGTGCCAGATGGCGGTATTTGTGATTTTTGCAATGGCACAGGTGAAGTTACCGAAAAAAAAGCTGAAGAATTGGGGGATTAAAATGAAAAAAGAATTGTTACACTTAAATAAAATAATAGAACAGCAAAACGACGCGCTATATTTTTCACCAGCAGCTATCGGAGGGATTGGGGCGGGAACGTATACAAGTAATATGTGCAATACTATACAAAATAATGAGGTGTTTGATTTTAAAAAGGAAATGAATAAAGAACCTGAAATTAAAAAAGTTTGGATACAATATAGAGAAAAAGAAATACGGAAAAACAGAGTAAAAAATTTGATACTTAAGGGTTTTAATGGTGATCCTTTCTACTTGTGTTTATTTTGTAAAAAAGAATGTAAACAGCTTGAAGAAAATAATTGTGGATCTTTTGAATATAAAGAAGGTAGTTTGAGATATCTTACCGGAAAAAAAAGAATAAAAACTGAAAGATATAAAGGAGTTAAATAATGAAAAATGAAACTGAGGTATTATTTTTTGCTTATGCAGATGAGAATTATTATCCTTTTGTTTTGCCGTATATGTTTAGTATATTGAAAAATACCAATGCTGATGTAGAAATCTTACTTGAAAAAAGAAAAGGTTTTTATGATGAATACGGTAAAAAGTTAGCAAATTTACAGCGTATAATAAAAAAAGAAACTTCAGTAATATTTGGAGATTTTACAGACAAATCAGTGATACCTAATACTATTAGATTTGTAAACTATCCATATATGAAAAATAAATATACTTACATCACTGACGTAGACCTAATAATTACAAAAGAGATGTACGAAAAAGCAATTAAAAATAACATAGACAATCTTAAGTCAGGTTTTTTTAATATTTTACGCGATTCAGGGCCGAAATTATCTGGTATGCATTTCGTTGAAACTAAAAAATGGTATCCTAAATTAGCACAATACCTAAAAACTTTTGAGGATATATCCAGCATAAATCAATTCGGTGATGAAGGTTTTCTCTATAAAATGGTACAAGAGACAATCGGAGATCCGGAAAAACTCACAGAAGGCAATAAACGTATTATGCCTGGATACCATTTAAGCCCAAATAGGAATAAAAAATATACTGAGATAAAGGAAACGCTTTGTAAAGATCCAGATTGGGAGTACGCTTTTACTCAGTTCTCGCCTGAATTTTTGAAGATGTTCTAGAAAGGATTTTATGAAAAAACTAATTTTAAAATGGATTGAAAAGTATAAAGAAAAAAGAAGATTAAAAATCGTACGTGAAGTATGGGGTTTACATCATAAAAAGTAAAGGAAAAGGTGGTATGAAAAAAGAGATAATACAAAAATTAAGAGGTAAACAGCATGAAATGCTTATGCCGTGGTCAGACCAGGAAATCAAAGACTTAAAAGACTTAAAAGACGCTGGTATAAAAGCTAGTACAATTTTTAATGATGAAGATACGATGAAAGAATTATTTCCCGGACGTACAAAAATGGCATTGGAGCGAAAATATGGCCGCATCTAAAATTATAGGAAAGTTAAAAGAGAAACAAAAAAAGAAAACAGCTAAAAGTAAACTTTTGGATAAAATAGAAAATCAGTTTACAGCAGAGGAATTAAAAACAATACTTGCAAGCGGTAAACTGCATGTTACACCTATAAAACCTCAATATCCAAAGATCGATTTTGGTAAAGATGTATTTAGAATTGGGGTAATTTCCGATACACATATAGGGAGTATTTGGTATCATACCGAATGGTTAAAGAAAGCTTTTGAACAGTTCAATAAAACCGGTGTAGATATCGTAACACATTCCGGGGATGTTGTTGACGGGCTTAGTAACAGGCCGGGACAAGTATATGAGCTAGATCATGTAGGGTACGCACAACAGAAAAAATATGCCATAGAACAATTCAATCAATATAATACTAAAAAAATACCGATGTATCTTATTGATGGTAATCATGATCGGTGGTATATCAAAAATTCAGGTTCTATTATAGTAGAGGATATAGTAAAAGAACTTGATTTTGAAGCTGAATTTTTAGGTCATGATTCAGGTACTATTGTTGTTGATAGGGCTGATATTATGTTATGGCATGGAGAGGACGGTTCAAGTTATGCAACGAGCTACCGTTTACAGAAAGTTATAGAAGCGTTTACCGGAGGTGAAAAACCAGACGTATTGATTGCTGGACATACGCACAAACAAGGATATTTTTTTGAAAGGCATGTACAAGTAGTGAGCGCTGGTGCAATGTGTTCTCAATCAAGCTGGATGAAAAGTAAGCGATTAGCGAATCACTCCGGTTTCTGGATCGTAGAATTAGGGCTAAATTATAAAGGTGTAGGAAGGTGTTCCGTTGAATGGTTCCCTTTTTACGGATAGACTTTTTGATCACATTCTTATAATAGAACCTGATCCTGATTTTGATATAAATAGTTTAATTGCTATATGTCAATATATAAATTTTCCATTAAGTCAAATTTATATTTTCGGGAGAAAAAAGAAAAAAACCTATTATAAAAAGTTTTTGTTTCCGTATTGGAAAATAAAAGATATCACTTCCTTTCTTGATAACCACGGCAAAATATTACGCTTAACCGGCAAATATTTTGTCGTGGTTAAAAATTTTTCAGCATTTTTATCATTTAATAGTTATATTAATAATATAGCTGTAGTTAGTCTATCAATAGAACCTTACGAACGTATAAGAATATTTGATAGTTTGCATAATTACGGTTTTTCATGTAAAAATATAGAAAGTAAAAAATCTTTATGGGTAAAAAATTTTCAATAATCATATCAGTTCACGATCAATTTAACTTATTAGATCAGTGCTTACAATCAATAATTAAAAATACAGCTCAAGATTATGAAGTTATTTTATCAGATTCAGCATCACATAGAAAGTTATCAGAATATTATACTCACTTTGATTTTACTTCTAACATAGAAAATCTAAAGGTCGTTGAAGATCACGAAAAACCTGGATTTTCTAGGGCAGTCAATAACGGAATGCAAGCAGCTTCAGATGAATCTGATTACTACGTGTGGTTAAATTCTGATACCATAGTGACCGAAAATTGGCTTAAAGGTATAGAAAATCAAGATTTATGTAGCCCAATATCAAACAATGCTACATATCAAAGCATGATACCAATCGATAAAAAAGACCTTCATCATATAGAAGGGTTTTTAAAAACTGTTAAGTTTGAAAATTTAAAAGTAAGTTTTTTGAACGGATTTTGTTATATAATAAGTAATGAAGTTTTTAAATCTATAGGCTATTTAGATGAAAAATATTTTCCTAATTACGGCAGTGAAGATGACTATTCTTTACGTGCAAAATTAAAAGATTTTCAAGCTGAAATTTTAACTAATAATTTCGTGTATCATCTTGGAAATCAATCATATAAAGAGGCTGCTAATAGCGCAATGAGAAACATAGATAAAACGTTTTTATCGCGATATCCAAAAAGCTGGTTTGACAGCTTGATCACAATACATACAGTACAAACACGTAGTACGAGACACGATATTTTAGAAAAATTTATTGAGTATATGAAAGGATTGTATAATAATGGCTAAAAAGAAAAAAGAAAAACCACATTATAATATAGTATACTGTTTACCTGGAAAAAAATATCCAGACGGGTTTCATAGTATTTGGCTCGATAGCGCAAAAGCTGGTTACAAATGTGCATGTGTACACCCTCCATATAATGCTAATGTTTATTATGCTCGTACAATGTGCTTGGGTAATAACGGTATTGATAGCGGAGATATCTATAGACCGTTGTTTGGTGGTAAGATTACTTACGACTATATAGTGTGGATCGACGATGATTGTATAGTAAATTTTCAACATATATACAGATTACTTAAACAAGATGTTGATATAGTTTCAGGTTTATATCACATGCAGTGTAAAGACAAATTTCCAGTAGTAGAAAAGGAAAACTGGGAGTATTACGAAAAACACGGAAGTTTTGAATTTTTAACAGATCAAGACGTTCAGGCCTATCAACATTTAGTTACGAAAAATAACGAAAAAGAAACCGATAAGAAAAAGTTTACGGATGTAAATGGGTATAATATTGGGTGTTCTTTACTGCCCGTTTACTATACTGGATTTGGCTGCACGGTAATTAAACAAGGTGTTTTTGAAAAAATAGGATATCCTTATTTTGCCCCTGAATCTTTTACTTTATCGAATGGTATAAGCGATTTTTATTCTGAAGATAGCTCTTTTTGCGTTAAAGCAAAGAGGGCGGGATATCAAGTTTACGTTGATATTGGTGTAATTGTAGGTCACGAAAAAAATTATATAGTATAAAGAAAGGATTATGTTATGAATGGTGTAGAATTGTTATCAGAGTATTTAATGAGTAAAGCTGGTGATTATGATGAAATGATTACTGTAGATTTTAAAGAGTTTGTAGGGGTAGTAGATTTTGTTGAGTTTTTAGAGAAACAAGATAAATGTGAAAAAGAAAAGAAAGAAAAAATAAAACGAAAAGCAATGTTAAATTTATTGAAAGAACTTAACGAAAAAAATTTATATCGGATACGTTTAACTAACGATGCGTGGGCAGGTAATAAAACGAAAGAAGAGGTAAACGCGGTAACAAAAGAAATAGACGACTTGTATTATAAAATAAACGATTTGTATTATAAAATAGACGATATGATATGAAAAAACCAGAACAATTCCTAGAAGCTTTTGAGCGCAGCTTCGCTAACTTAACAGAAGCTTGTAAAGAAGTGGGTGTGACGCGAACGCAGGTAATGGAACTTGCTAATAGAGATCCCGTATTCAATCGTAAGTTATCGGAGATAGTAGAAGGGTTCAATGATTTAGCTATAAGCACTCAGTTTAAACTCGGTATTTCCGGCGATTCTAAATGCTTAAAAGATTACCTGGACGCTCACGCAAAACATAGAGGTTACGGAGCTGAGGATAAAAATGCATACTCTGATATTGTAAACCCAATTGAACACAAAAATCCAGAAGAGGATTTTCGAAAACAAATAAAATGTTCATCAACTGAAGAAATCAAAGAAGCTTTGAAAAATATACGTAAGATTAAAGGTTAATGTTAAACATAAATTTTTACGAAAAAGAATTACAAAAAGAGCTTGCACGAAAAGACCATTTAGAATTTATTAAATATACGTGGGATTATGTGGCTCCATATTTAGTAGGTTATCCTACCAAGCTAATCTGTAACCGTATTGATGAAGTAATAGAAAAATTTCGAAATGGCGAAAGCTCATTTACAATAATCTCTATTCCATACCGGCATGGCAAAACGGAAGCTATAGGGCGAACTTTACCCCCTCATTTTCTTGCTGAATTTCCGGAAAAGGAAGTAATTTACGTTACTCATACAGCCGATAAGGCGTATGAGGTATCTAAAGAAGGACGTAAATTAATACGAGATAACGCCAAATTTCATGAATTATATCCTGATATAAAACTTGCTCCGGATATTCAAAATATAAAATCTTGGCGATTAACAAACGAGAAAGGAAAAAGTCAGTACTTCGGTTTTAAAAGTGGTGTAGCTGGATCTGGTGCGCATATGCTACTAGTTGATGATTTTTTTAAAAACCGAGAGGATGCTGACAGTCCGGTAATTAGCGATAAAGTATGGCATGAATTTGGACCGGGGTTAATGTCTCGACTTCCAGATCCTTACATAGTTTTTGTGCTAGCTACTCGTTGGAATCCAAAAGACTTAATAGGTAGAATTCTTGATGAAGTGGAAAACAATCCAAATTATCCGAAGCCGAAATATATATGTTTGCCGGGGATATCAGATCAATATGAATCAGGTTATCTTTTTCCGGAAAAATTTTCTCCGCAATGGTACATAACGCAAAAAGCTACCCTTGTAACAGAGTATGAATTTTCTTCCGTAATGCAACAACAACCAATCATCCGAGGCGGTAACTTATTTAAAATAGATAACATACAAATAATAGAAAAAAAAGATGTGCCGGAACACGTAAAAGAAGTAATTACTATTGATTTGGCTAGTACAGAAGTAAGCAGGAAAAGTAAAGATCCTGATTATACAGTATGTTTAAAAGGGGGCATGGTATACAATAAAGGTGTTCCAAGCTTATATATTACTGATTTGCTTAGATTTAGGGAGAATGCAACAAGGAGAAATAAGTTAATAAAAAATTTTATATTGAGGCATGGGGTAAGAGTTTACATGGAAGCTATCGCAGGGTATAAAGATAGCTATCAAACTATGAGAGATACCCTCATGGGTATAATCTCAGTATTAAAAATGCCTCAACTTTCCGGGGATAAGGTGGTAAAGGCATCGCCAATGGAACCGATTTTTGAATCCGGTAACGTATACTTAGTAAAAGGATTGTGGAACCAGGATTTAATTTCAGAAGTTGGAGCTTTTTCCCCGTCTATGAACCATAAACATGATGACATAGTTGATTGTATGGCAATGATTTATCATATTTTCAAAAAGAAACCACGTATTTACAATACTAACAGAATATATTAAAGGAATAAAAAATGGCTGAAACAGTAAAATTTGACGAAACAACCCAGGATCAACCGAACTCAACGTCAGGAAACGTCTCAATTGATGTTTTAGAAGTAGATAAATATCAATTTATTGAAGAAGCATTTAAGGGAACTGGAGGTTTTAAATCTGGTAAATATTTAGTTCCACATCACAGAGAAATGTTTTACGACAAACGTATGCAGTTAGCTCACTATGCCAATTACACTGGGCCGGTTATCACGGCAATGTATAAAGCGGTGTTTTCAGAACAGATACAAAGAGATTACGGAAGTAATGCAGTATACGATTTGTTTGTAGATGACTGTACACATTATGGAGTTGATTTAACAAATTTCGTAAAACTGCTTGTAAAATATATTCGTATGCATGGAATGGTTTTACTCATTGTTGACAACAAAAGTCAAGAGGGTGTAGAATTAAAAACCGAAGTCGTGGATAAAAAAACATACCCATATTGTTATATGAAAAAGGCTTATGAATTAAATGCAGATGGAACTAATTTTGATGATAACGGCAGAATGATTGATGTTATGTATTTTGATCATCAAGTTGTTGAAAAAAATGCAGTGATAAAATATTATCGGCAATGGACAGTTACAGAATCAATACTGTACAGAGAAAAAGAATATTCATCGGAAGCAAAAACTTTTCAAGATAAATATGAACTTGTAGAATCAAAACTACATGATTTCGGTGAATTACCCTGTTATCTTTTTTATGAGGAACCACTGGATAATCCTAAAATTTTGTTTGCTGATACTCCAAGATATCAATTAGCAAAAATAAATTACACTATTTTTAATCAGGACTCAGAGGGTAGAGAAGTTGAAAGAAATCAAGGTTTTGGCATACTTACAGTTCCGGAAGACGGTTCACAGGAAGAGCAAGATAAGACAATAGGAACTAATAATTATTTAGCATACCCTCATGATTCTCAACGTTCTCCGGAGATGATAAACGTTGAACCTGCTTTGATAAAAGAACTCGCTGATAAAAGACAGAGAAATATGGAAGCTTTGATTTCGATTGCCGAGCAAAGCGGGGTACAAGGCATTAATAAATCTAAAGATGCCAAGTCGGGACTTGCTTATGCTTTTGAATTTTTTGCTTATGAATCTACGCTTAAAGAATCGTCAAGACTTGCTACTGAAGTGGAAAAAAAGATAAGAGAATTTTTCAACAAGTGGACAAGTGAAAACGTCGAATATGATGTAAAATATCCTACAAATTTTAAACCAAATCAGACACAGGAAAAGTATACACAGTTAATCGAAGTTACAGAAAATCCAAGTTTTACACAGCATACAAAAGATAAATGTGAGATAGAAATTTATCAAATTTTATTTCCTGATGATGAAGAAGGTTTGGAACTTGTTAAAAAACAACAAACTACGAGAAAGCCCGAATTAGAAAAAGATATAGATACTGACGATGACGACAACGAATCCGAATCATAAACTTTTTGATAAATTTAGACGGGAGTACGATAAAATATTAACTCCCGTGGTTAAGGACTTACAAAAAGCCGGTTATACAGAAAAAGATATCGATCAGCTTATCAATAAGTTATTTGGCATACACAAAGTTGAGCCTAAAACTACAAACGTAATTTTAGGTTTATCAATTGATGCTATGGCTTTAGGCGGTACGGCTGTAGCAACTTCAGAAATAGCCAATACTAAAAAATGGTTACTTAAAAACACTTGGGTAAAAAGTGAGTTAAATCTAAGTAAATCAATACATAAAAACATAAATAAAACTAAACAAAATATTTCCGCAGTTTTAAAAGCTAATTTAGGCGAATCGGTAAACTGGCAGAAATCAGCACAAGGTATTTTTAAGCTTAAAGATATAAAAGCTGATCTCCCGGAGTATATGGAAAAATTGGTCAAGCATGGAAAGAAAGCTTTACAAGATTCCGCCCTGATTGCCGATTTTAAAAAACAGGCAAAAAAAGCACAGAAACAAATTGATAAACTTGCTAATCTTGGATATAAAAATCCACGTTTAAAAAAAGCTTATCAGAATATAATTACTCAGGTAAATAAGGGATCAATTGAAGGAATAAATAAGGGAATAGAACGCGCAGTTAAAGCGAAATCAAAGTATTATGCTGAACGTATTGCACGAACTGAAATAGCAAGTGCCTACGGGAATTCCGTATTATTAGAAGCTAAATCTAATAAAAAAATAATTGGGGTAAAATCGGTATTGTCTGCAAGACACCCTAAGCCGGACGTTTGTGATTTATGGGCGAGAGGTAATTTATACGGCTTCGGTCAAGGTGTCTATCCTAAAAACAAAGTTCCTAGGTATCCTTATCATCCGAATTGTATGTGCCAGTTAATACCTCTTACTTCTGCACAAGTAGGTAAAATTAAACCCGTTAATAAGAATCGACAAATCTCCAGGTTTAAAAAGAAAAATCCACAAATAGTAAATAAAAAGGGACAGATACCTTTATTTACTACGGAGGTATCTGTCCCTAAGAGGGTTAATTAAAGTCTAATTCCAGTAATATTAAAAAACTTTTCTTTATTTTCCATAATAACATCAATAGATTTAATAGTGTTTAATACTTCTTCAGGACATTCTAACCATGCTTCCTTGTATGTTTTGTTATCTAAATTAAACCAAGACATATTAAGATTTTTAATCTTAGTTGGGATATTATCAACTTCGATGTCAAATAAAAAATATTTTGTTTTTTCGCAAAAATAATTAATATAGCCATCCCCTGAATTGCAGTTTCCTGAATTGTAGTCTCCTGAATTGTAGTTTCCTGAATTGTAGTTTCCTGAATTGTGGTATCCTGAATTGTAGTATCCTGAATTGCGATGTCCTGAATTGTAGTTTCCTGAATTGTAGTATCCTGAATTGCGATTTCCTGAATTGTAGTTTCCTGAATTGTAGTTTCCTGAATTGTAGTTTCCTGAATTGTGGTATCCTGAATTGTAGTATCCTGAATTGCGATGTCCTGAATTGTAGTTTCCTGAATTGTAGTCTCCTGAATTGTAATTATTTTTTAGTTGTTTTTTCCATTCACTCATTGGTATTAAGCGTATAATTTTAATTTTATTAGTTACACATTTTTCTGTGTCATTTTTTACATCCCCCAAAGCATCAATTTCACAAAAACATGTTTTATCGTCAAACAAATCTAAACCAAATATAAAATTATTTGATTTGTAAAAATGAAATCCATTTCCGCACAATTCAATATCCCCGTCTACTTCTTTAACGTCTCCAATTTTCCAATGTGTAATTATGCTACCACCGATACCGCCAGTTTGAAATTTTTTGTTACTAATTTTTTTAAAAGCTTTAATCCCTTTCATAACATTTCTCCTCGTTAAAAGTTTTTGTTAAATCCTTAATATAAGTATAACCCTTTTCTGAAAAAATGTCAACACTTTTTTTATTTATTTTTCTCACCGTACGAAATCTAGTAATATAGAGGGGTAACTATATCCTATTTAACAATCAATTAACTTTATCCTGGAAGGAATTTTTTATGGATTTTGAAGAATTAATGGCAAAACTAGAAGAAGCCGAGGGCTTCGGAACAGAAGCGCTGGACGCGATTAAAAACCGGATCGGCAAAGCAAACAACGAAGCTAAAAACTTGAGAAAGCGTTTAAAAGAAGCTGAATCGAAAAGCAAAACTAATCCCGTTTTAGATATACTAAAAGAAGCCGGATTAGAAATTGATGAAGATTCAGATATCTCAGAAGCTACAAAAGAATACATTGAAGCTCTGAAAAACAGCAGCACAAGCACAAGTGCTTCAGATATCACGAAAAACTCTGACTATATCAAGATGCAAAAAAAGCTTGATAAAGTTATGAAGATGCATGAAGAAGCAGAGAAAGAAGCCGCGAAAGCGAAAGCTGAAGGACAAAAAACTAAAATAGAAAATGCTTTGCAAGCTAACTTTTCTGAAGATATATCGAACGGAAAAACAGTTTTAAATTTGCTTATTAATTCAAATAAAAATCCTTTTTGTATAGATGACAATGGCGATATAGGTTTTAAATTGTCCGATGGCGAAATCATTACAGGTACAAAAGAGATCGTAGAAGAGTACAAGAAATTACACCCTAGTCAAGTAAAAAATAAATCTAAAAGCGGTGCGGATTCTAAATCTTTCAATTCAAGAACTGCAGTAGTACCTAAAAAATTTACAAGCATCGAACAAGTAAAAGCTTTATCGGCAGAACAAATTAATAAACTTTCACCCGAGGCACACGCTCAGATGATGAGTGTTGTTGCGGAAAACACAAAGGAAAACTAAATGTCAGTTAACAGTTTTATTCCTCAAATATGGCACGCGGGATTACTTAGAGAACTTGAAAACGTACATGTTTTTTCATCTCTCACAAACAAAAACTATGAGCAGGATTCCAAGAATGCCGGATCTGTAATTATAAATCAGATCAGCAATCCTAGTGTAAGTACTTATAGTGATGCATCTGGTATTACATTTGAAGATATCCAGACATCAAGCCAAACATTGAATTTAGATCAAGAGAAATATTGGGCTTACAGACTTAAAAATCTTGACAAAATTCAAAGTAAAGACGGCGGGGCATTAATGCAGCAAGCAATGCAGGGTGCAGCCTATGCAGTTAACGATACACTTGATGCGGCTATTGCTGCTAAATACTCTGATGCCGGTATCAAGGAAGGATCTGGCGGGGGTGCTTTAGGAACTTCTTCAGTACCTATCAATATTACTGCTGATGGCAGTGGTACAAGTACTAAGGTAGTTGATTGGTTAAGTGCTTTAGCTCGTAGAATGGGCGAAGCTAACGTTCCAGGTAGTCAAGAAAAAACCGTGGTTGTACCTTATTGGTTAGAACAGAAAATGGTAAAAGCCAAGATTCTCGACGCTCGCGGTATTGATAATAACGGAACTTACGCTAATGGTAAGATTTCTACTGCTTACGGTTTCACTCTGAAAAGCTCTAATAACGTTTCTAACAATGGAACTAACTACAGAGTAATGGCCGGTAACACTAACTGTATTACACTTGCAATGCAGCTTGACAGAATTAAAGCCGGTGAGAGAGACGAGTACTTTGAAGATTATATCGCTGGTTACGTTGTATATGGTCTCAAAACCATTAGAGCCGATCAATTACTTTGCTCAATCGTAACTGAAGGCACGGAAGGTGCATAATAAATAATAAATAATAGAGAGTATTACTACTCTCTATAATTTTTTAACTTAATAAATAAAGGAATAATTAAATGGCTTCAATATCACCCGTTGATTTAACGATAAATGTAGGTGCGGGTACTTTTACTACTGATATGAGTACGCTTGCCGGATCTACAGAACATGAAATAACAAGCATTAATCAAGAGAAAAATCTTGTAATTTATGCTAAAAATACTAGTGCGCAGAAAGCAATAACTTTCTTAGCTTCCGATACTTTTTGCAATAAAGGTAAAGGAAATGTATCATTTACCCTTCCTCAAAATATCCCGATGGCTATTCAGCTAGAGGGTTCGCAGTTCATAAACTTAGATGGTACTATTGAGTTTACTGTAGCTGCAAGTATGACCGGGGAACTATCAGTCTTTGAATTACCAAAATAATCCTGGTTGATTGTTGAAACAAAACGGTATATCTTTATGGTGTGCCGTTTTGTAAATACACATTATGCCTGTAAGAATAAGAAAAATACAAAGTGGTTCAATACCTTTTTCTCGGTTCGGTTTTAAGAAATTAAAAGATACTATAGAAAAAGTATCTAAAGATATTGTCTTAGAAGCTAAAGCCCAACATAGATTTACTGCACGTTCGGGAAACCTGGAACGCTCTATAAAAAATCAAATAAAAGCCGAACCAAATAAAATCTTAAGCATATTTCATCTCGATCATAGAATAGCGAATTATGGAAAATTTATACATGAAGGTTTTAAAAGTTGGAAACCGGATAAATTTTTAGAAGATTCTTTTAATAAACATATAAACATGTTAAAAAAAGCATTAAAAAATAAAATGAAAGCAATGGTATAATGGCGTACATACCCGATACTGACGTAAGCACGGATATGCTTGCAGCACAGTTTACCAGTTCATTTTCTACTTATCACACGCTCGTAGACAATCACATAAACGAATTGGCAGAAGGTGAACAAGTCGAAACTTCTGATATTGCTACAGATGACAATGGATACGTAGAAAATAAATTTTTAAGACGTTACTGTAAGTACTGGTTTTGTATGATGCTTTTTTTAGATAAGATGGGTATTAATGATAATAGTTTAGCAGATGAAGAAAAATACAAAGTAAAATACGATCAATATAAAGAATTAGTAAATGATATGAAAAATAGAATAACCGTTGAAGTACTTACAAACGAAATTGCATCCAGGATGAGTAAATCAGAAACAAGAAATTTATATAGAGGATGACCCCACATGAGTAATTATCACATACTTGATACAACTAAAAAATTAACGAAAGCAAGAGTAGTTTATCATATTGAAATCCCTGATGAACTGAATAATGATAGCACGAATTACAGAACAGCAGTGTATGAATGGCAAGGTGGGGGAACTATTACAAGTGTAGTTCCAAATTTAGAAACCGAATTCGCGGCAGAATACGCAGCTATGCAAACCGGACAAATTTATGAATATGTAGAAACTTGGATTTTCTCTAATGCTAATTTAAGTAATTTAGCAAAGAGAACAGAAATAGATAACAGATATATAGAATTATCAACTACTTATGTTAATAATTATATTAAAAAGATATTAAAATTTTGGGGTATGGATAGAAACGTATCCTGATCGGAGTTAGAAAATGGCAAATTATCCACAATTAATCTATGATGCAGCAGACACGGAATTTTATAAAACAGATTCATACGGCGGAACTGATGCTGATCTTGATAATACCGCCCCGGTAGATGATACTGACGGGTATACAAGTACTATAGATCTTACTGCAAAAACTGGAATTAATATAGATTTTAAATTCGACGCTTCGGGAGCTACCGATAAATTAATACTAACAATGTACCGTAGTCGTTCCGGATCATGGGACAATGACGAAATATACGTGCGTAAAATCGAAGTCGATAGTGATGGAAGTGAGGATATTAAAAGTGTAGTAATTGATGCTTTACAGAGTGGAGCGGGTTACTATCGATTCGCTTTGCAATCTGAAGGTGGAACAGATACTTTCGACATCGATGTAAAAGGCCGTTACTGGAGATTTGAAATTGCTACTAGCTAAGCCCTTAGAAACTCCAACTTATTTAAACCAGGATCATGAACACGCGGAAGGTTTAAAAGCCGCTTATTTATTCAATGATCTAGGCGGTAAGGTTTTTGACTGGACCCAGAACCAAAATGATTTGAGTATTACCGATGCTTCTTGGGTTGCTGATGGGTATAGTTCTTCAGCAAACACTAAATATTGTGAAGTATCTAATGCGAACGATAAATTAATTAACTCTGATGAGGGAAGTATAATTTTTTGGTTAAAATCGTATAGTGTTTTTAATGATTCTTTTTTTCGTTTTTTTCTACATGCTTTTGATGGTGTGCAAATATATATAAGAAAAACAACAGCTAATAGATTGGAATTTACTTTATACAATTTAACAACAGTAAGAACAATAGGTATATTGGCTAACAGTTTCCCAAACTGGACTACTAGATATACTATGATCACTATACAGTGGAGAAAAAGTAGTGATATTTTTGATAATAAAAAAATGGCATATAATGTTGACGGTGAGTATAAAGTGCCCGATTACGCATTAAACGCTACAACTTTAGATACTTTCGATATACCAGATGCGTTAACACTTTTCCAACATGCAACTTTAAAATCATACTTTGCCAACGCAATTTTTTCCCAATTGCGATTTTACAGCAAAGTGCTTTCAGAATCAACATTAAAAAGTATATATCAAGATCCTTATAGTATGTTTTATAATCCATCTAACATATTTTTAAGCCTATTAGGATCTTATAAATCAGGATTAAAAATCAAACAAAATTACTACGGAGCAAACGCATTCCCGATAGGAAGAGGTTTATAATATGACAATTTCAGTTAATTTTGAAGCCGGGGGACGTAAAAACGGCAAATCGTCTCAGTACGTAGATTGCTTACATGCCGGAGATACTGATTATTCAGCAACTACAGGTATTGATGTATCTACTAATACTTTCGAACCGAAAGACTCAGATAGTAATAACGTTATTATGACAGGTATGATAGCTACTGAAGGTACGGGAGATATAGCTATTGAAATGGAAATGGGTGGTGTAATGACTTTACCTCTTAGTGTTTCAGCGGATGAAGGTCACAGACGTATACTTGATGGTTTCCGTATTAAAAAAATATTTAATACCGCTGGCGGTACTTCTTTTAATGGATATCTTTTTCCGGTCTGGTAAATGGCAGCTCCAATAATTTCACTTATAGAGCAAGAAATAGAAACCCTTCTTGCAAGTCTTACAACTACCGGAGGCTATCGGCTTAATTGGGCCGCAGTGAACTATGAAGATCGGGCCTTAGAAGACAATGTTAATTATGGTTGTTTTGCTTGTGTGTACTTTCAGAGTGAAGAAAATCATGATGACGTAAACATGGTACACGCTGGGGCCTACAGCAACAAGGCAACGTATACTATTGAATGCCGGGTACAACTTACAAGCGAAAGCACTAAGCCGAAATTTGATGCAAGAAAGCGTTTGTATTTAGCGCAGGAAGATATAAAAAAGGTTTTTGGTACATACCCATCGTTAAACTCAGTATACGCAAGTAACGTACAATATGTAGGCAGCGATATCATAGAAGATACTTTACGTAGAGGGGATCGATTTTCCCCCATAATGTTAGAGGTTACGCTAGATGTATGGTACTTTCAGGACAGAACAAACCCTGAAACTATAACGCAATAACATAAAATATTTTGGCAATTTGTAAATAAATTTAGTATATTAATAATATAAGGAGTATAGATATATGGCGTTTTCAAGTAAAAATTTAAGGTTCGCGGTAACGAAAGCGGAAACTACAGCAGGAACTCCAGAATGGAACTTATCCGCAACGTTTCCCGCTGACGCAGATTTCAACAATAGGATATACGATATAGGTATTTCACCTCAAATTGAATTTGATGAGGATGTTGCTAACATTGCAACTGGTGATCACGGGGAATTGTCCGGACTTACTGGAAAACAAGCGTGTGATATCACTTTTTCTTTCCCTTTACATTGGGGTGGAGCTGTAGCAACTGCACCGAATTGGACTAAAATATTACAAGGTTGCGGCCTATATGAAAATGCTTATACTACCACAGGAATAGGCTGGCAGCCTTTAAAACAAATGGACGCGGAAACTTTGACAATTGCAGTTTTTGAAATGGATCTCGGAGGGGCTTCACCAAATGCTACAGCGTATCTTTTTTCCGGATGTGTAGGCAACGCTGTAATATCAGCAGAAAATAACGGGAAAATAATGGTTTCCTGTACATTCAAAGGTAAATTTGAGGATATTGTAACCGTAGCAAACGCTAATATCCCGGAACCTACAGGGATGCAAACGCCTTTAGCAGAAAAATTATTAAATGCTACCGCGGTTATCAATGGAGTAACCCAGTTTGTGAGCGGTTTTTCTTTAGATCTTGGAAACGATATACAGCCAGTTATAGATCAGTCCGAAACTACTGGATACGAATATTTTTATATCGCTTCACGTAAACCAAGATTTTCTTGTAACCCGTTACAACTAACCGTTGCAACTGATGATGTACACGCTCGATTACTTGCAGATAGTAATTATCCGATTACGTTTTCCACTGCAAGTACACACATGGCTGTATATATTCCACGCGCACAGCTTATGCCTTATACATTAGCTGAACGTGAGGGTTTAGTAAGTTACGAACAAAATTATATTTGTCAACGTAATCACAACGGAGCGGCAGCAATACAAGCAAGTATACCAAATGAGGCAACTTTTGAATTATTGCAAGGTGCAAGGGCTTAATTACGACTTCTCTTTTTTCATAATATAATCCTGGAAATAGCCATTTCGATAATTCGGGATGGCTATTTTTAAATTAACAATCTAACCAAAGGAACTAACATGAAACTTGACAAAAACATACGAGACAAAATGAGAGGTTTACTACCTTTTGATGGTGATTCAGTAGAGTATTATACACCAAAAGAATATAAAAAAGTTATAGAAAAAGATAAAGAAGGAAATGAGATTGAGTGTCCGATTCCAGAGGAATTTCAACCAGTATTTCACCTCAAACCGTGGAACCAGGAACAGAAAGAAAAAGTAGAAATTATAATCGAAAAACTTTCCAGTGAAAAAACAAAAAATGAAGATAAAATTAAAGTAAACAAAGAAATTGGTGAGTTATGCCGGTCACAAGTAGTTAATATAGAAAAATTATATGATGTAGGTAAGAATGATTTTATTGATGTAGAAATAGAAGATGGTTGTATCTCAAAAAAAGATTGGAGTAAGATACCACAAAAAATACAGACTTCAGTATATTTTTGTTTGATCTCTATTTCTGGACTTCTTTCAAGCGAAATAGTGGGTTTATAGTACTTGCCGGGGTGCATTCGGGATTAATAGACTCATCGTGTGATGAGTGTACGAATGACCAAATCAAAAAAATAAGAGGTTGTGAACAACCCACACACGCTCCGGTTTGGGTAATAGGAGATTACGAGTTTTATATATGCCCATTAACTTATTTATCATTACAAATAAAGCATTGGTATAACAAGTATAGACAAATTAAAAATGGATTTTGTAAACCGCTAGATTACAATAAAACTAATCCAAAATTCTTTGAAGCAATCAATATCTATGAATATTATTTAGATCAAGGCCGGGAAGATAAGAAAGAAATTGAAAAACAAAAAAAGAACTTCAGAAAACTAGATGAGGCTTTGACGTGTCGAACGAAAAAGTAAAATATGTATATGAATTAGTTGATGATATATCAGCTAAGTTAAAAAAGATAAATAAAAATCTCCGTGAAAATGACGGAGAGTTTAAGAAATCTGGTAAAAGTGCTAAAGGTTTCGGTAGTTCTTTATCCGCCGCATTACCTTCTATTGTTGGGACTACGGCGGCTTTATATGCTACGAAAAAAGCTTTAGATTTTACAGTAAAATCAGTATTTTCTTTCTCCGGTGCCTCAGCAAAACTCAAGGCAATAGTACAACCTACCACAGAACAATTTAAAGCACTCGAAAAAGCGGCTTTAAATTACGGTGCTACAACTGCTTTTACTGCAAGTCAAGTAATGGATGCTTATACAGAACAGGCGAAATTAGGACAAACAGTAAATGAAATATTAGCTTCGGGTAGTGCAGTATTAGATCTTGCGGCTATGTCTCAAATAGGACTTGCTGAAGCTGCAACGATATCCACTCAAACATTAAACCAATTCGGGCTTAAAGCAGATCAAACTAATAAAGTAGTCGATGTAATGGCAAAATCTTTTACTTCGAGTGCTTTAGACGCGAATAAATTTTCAGAAGCTATGAAATACGCAGGTACGATTGGCGCGGAATCCGGGAACAGTATTGAAGATGTAACTGCAGCTTTGGGCGCGCTTGCTGATCGTGCAATAGATTCAAGTCAAGCCGGTACTGCTACAAGGCGCGTAATGCTTCAGCTTGCAGATAGTAATTCCAAAGCTTCAAAAGCTATCGCAGCGACAGGACAAAAAGCTGATACTTTCGTTGAAAAATTAAAAGTCTTAAAATCTCTAAATCTTGATTTGACCGATACTACAGATATGTTCGGGCTATTAAGCTCAACCGCCGCAACTGTGTTAATTGGTGCGGCTGATGATGTAGCAGTATTGTCAAATGAATTACAAAACGCCGATGGATCAGCAAAAAGAATGGCCGATACAATGCTTGATTCTCTCCCGGGTGCAATGGTAAAAATGAAAAGTGCTTTAGAAGGACTTGCGCTTACTACCAGAGACGTATTAGCCCCCGCACTATCAAAGGTAATAACCGAAGTAACAGAATTAGCTCAAGCATGGAAGTTCTTATTAAGTCAAAAAGACGTTAAAAAACAGGAAGAAATGAACGATGCAATAGTTGAAGAAATGCAAGGACTAAAAGAATTACGATCCGAATATGAAGCTATTAGAGATACGCAACTTGCCTTTCAAGCACATAAAAGCGTTTTGTTTAGTCCTGATACTATGCAAGATGCTTTAAATAATATCGAAACTGTCAACGAGGCTATAAAAGCGTTAAATCAAAACGTGCAAGGAGTTTCAAGCGGAGCTTTACCGGCCTCAAGTGGAGGTGGTACTACAGAAACGCCAAGTTCAGGCGGTGGGGTGTCTGCACCTTCAGCGGCTTTTAAAACTCCAAAAGTACCAGTTTCGTACTTCGAAGAAATGGCTACGAAATACCAGGAACAGGCAGAATTTAAATATACTATAGATCAACAAATCATGGAAAAAGAAGAGGAGATGCAACGTAAACGGGAAGAATGGTCTATAGCCCGCACAGCAATGTATATTGAAGAAGATAGAAAAAAGCGGGAATTACAAAAAGCGTATATAAATACCGCGATTGATTCGGCCAGTATGATCTCGAATGCCTTATTCACAATAGGTTCACAACGTACTGCACACGATAAAAAACAGCAAATAGAACGTATTAAAAACTCTAAAAAATCAGAAGAAGAAAAAGCAAAGCTGATAGAAGCGGTAGAACGTGAAGCTTTTGAGAAAAATAAAAGACGGGCCATTTTTCAAGCACTAATAAACGGTGCTTTAGGTGCAACAAAAACCATTGCAAACGTAGGTTTTCCGGCAGCAATACCTATGCTTGTATTGCAGGGCGTAGCAACGGCAGCAAGTATCGCAACTATAGCGGCTCAAAAATTCGCTAAGGGTGGTATAGTACAGCAAGAGGCCGGAAAGTCTGCAACCGGGGATCAGCATTTAATACGTGCCAATCCTGGTGAAATGGTATTGACCAAAGAACAGCAAAAAAACATGGGTGTTACTATCGGAGATACAAATATCATAATTCAAGGCAATGTAAACCAAGATACACTCGCTCAGATAGATCAAACCCTGGAAGATAAAAACGAAGCTTTGAGACAGTCCCTTTTGGATCTTTCGGAATCTGGACGTATAGCCGGGGTGGTTTTTTAATGCGAGTTACCGGAACTGATATAGTACAGTTTGATGTATTTAGGTTTAATGCTGTTCCTGATACTACCGCAGCACTAAACTGGATACAAGCTGCTGATGGTAATTGGTTGGCGGTAGATCGCGGAGCTACAAATGATATTTACAAAAGTAAAGTTACGTTTTACGGGACAGAAACTGAGGTAGACAATATTATAGATCAATTCGAAGCCAATAGAGCCGGAGGAACTAATTATTTTACTTTATCGCAGTTTAATATAATAGAGGATCAGATTTTCGGAGCAGATATTTATTATACTTTGGGTGTTGATGCAACAATAGTAAAATGGGATAAACGAAAGCAAAAACAATTCAAAAGCTATACATGGTCGTGTACTATGCAGTTAGTTGAAGCTCCTTACCCTTACAGCGGGACACCTTCTCTACCTACACTAAAACCATTGATAGGCTATCGCGGGGACTCTACCTGGACAATAGAAAAATTAGATACTTATGACAACACTTTTACGTATATAGATCACGAAAAAGACACTGGAATTTTTGAAGGTATTTTTATACTCAGCCAGACTGATATGAAAAATTTTCGTAGATATCTATTGTCAACTATTCGAGGTGGAAATATGGTAATTGCTGATATAGCCGGGGTGACTAATCCTTTTGGCTCAAAACGTGGAAGCTACCCAATTACAGTAAAAGTTTTAGATTTCAAAGACGAACTAATTAATATAAATTTTTGGCGAATTAAAATGAAATTAGCGGAAGTAGTATAAATGAGCGAAGTACAATACGCGATTGAGATAAATACCGAAGTAACCGGTTCAACTAATGCAACAATTGGTTTGACAACTGATGGGTATATAAGACTAATAACGGGAAGGCCAGGGTATGACGGAAGTCCTACCTGCCCTCTATGGGAAGATGATTCTAATAATACTGACGTGTGGTATGAAGGTATCTTACTTGCCAATGGTTTTTCACCCCCTAACCGTAGAATAGATATAGAAAACGGTGGGAACTACGGTACAGTTTCAGGATTTTCTTTCAAAACTCATAACGTAATGAAATTCTGGAAAGCACTTGAAGACGTAAGTATTTCAATACTCAATGCCGAGATAAAAGTATACTGTGTAATTGCTGATAAATTTTATTCTGCCTGGACAGGTATAATAGAGGACGATCCTTATGAAGAAAATCAAACACAAATAAAATGTAATTCTAATTATAGGAAAATACATAAATCTTTTCCGCCAAATCAAATAAGCCCAAATATATATCCACTTGCTAAAAAATCCTCTTACGGAAATACTATACCTGTATGTCTTGGAAACCTACCGTATGCACAACTTTTTAATGTTTCAGGGGTGACTACAAATATAGTACTTGATTACGCAAGCGGTAAATATCATGCCGGCAGCCCGGGTATACAAGACTCCGATATTATATATACTGCCGCGTTCGCTGAATACGCAGCATACAGCCGTATTGATATTATAACTATGAGAAAAACTTTTGAAAGTGGAGAATTGGCAGGGTTTTATTTACGTGCGGTTTCGGGAGATAACGCAGAAACCAGCCGATTATTACAAATTTTAGACAATAATAGTTCGGGTGTACACGCAACCGGAAATTCAAGCTTTCCGAATTGCTATTGGACAAGGTGTTGGATAGCATCTTCTTTTGACACCCCACAAGCTACTGTAAGTAATTATGCTTATAGTTGGGCAGATGACAAAGACAGTATAGGAGAAACTTGGTGGTTTGAAATTTTAGATGCTAAAAGCAGGCATATAGTAAGCAATCAAGGAATTAACGCTTTTAAATACGACAGCTACAATCAACCGTATATGTTCAATTACGACCGCGATAAAGAGGAAATGATAGACACCCACGGATTAGTAACTGATATAGCTTTCCGGGAAGGTCGAGACAGCGTAGAACTATTACAAGTCGATATTGGTAAAGATGGAACAGTACAGTATATGACACCTCATGGCTGCAACTGTTTAATAGTGCGAACAAACAACGATACTCCGGTTAACTTATCTGATGCTGCAAATTTGGCAGATATGAACCGGCAAACAGAGACTGATTGCAGTTCTCAAGGTAACTACTGGATTGATACTTCACATACACCAGATGCCGCGTACCCATTTCCAGGTTATTATTTTGACCTTGACTTAAATAATTTCAATTTAAAAGATTCAGAGGAAATATACGTGGGGGTGGATCTCGATGTAATAGTAGATCCAGATGCGGCCGGAGCTTATGATTTTGGAGTGGGTTTTGATTTCGTAGCAATTGACGTATATGAAAGAATGCACAGTTTTACTGATCAAATGGGTATAGATTATACGTATGAAATAGAAACTGATAGTTATCCATTTACGGATACCGTACGTTATAATTTTTTACCGTACGAATACTACAAAAACGGCACAATAGGTTTAGGTGGTACAGATTCGCTTTTTGGTGAAGAGGATGCGGATGGAAACGCAGTTAGAAATTATATGAAATTGCCTGATGATCTTATTGATATGATAAAAAATAAAACTTTAAAAATGGTACAACTAAGATTAAAATTTAGTACTACTGCCGACACTACTTTGGAAGGAGTGCTTATAAGACAGATAGGAGTTTTTTCTTACAGAAATACAGAAACCGCTAACGATGCATTATTTATGCGGGTTGATGGGGGAGAAAAAATAAATTTTAGTGGTGATCTTTCCGACTCTATTTATCATGCTATATACCATATTTTAGAAAGCTATGACGGTATTCCCCAAGTCAATATCGATTACGGAAATCTTGCAGATACACGAAAATCTACTTATGGATGGGAAATAGGAAGGCAAGTAACACAGCAAAAAAATTCTATAGAATATCTCAAAGAACTATGTCAATTTGGTTTTGTTGGTATGTTTCAAAAGCGAGACGGAGATCTGAAAGTCACGGCATTTAGAGAAAATCAAAGTGTATCAACTGCTTTTACAGATAGTAATATTTTAAGAAATTCAATTAAAAATTTTCGTAAAACTTCACTTTTAAAATGTTACAACGATTATAAACTATATTGGGGCTATAATCCGGGATCAAAAAAATACGATAAATCTATCGGCATAACAAACATAGACCAGTCAGCTTTTCCCGACTATCTCACATCAACTGATGGGGTAGCTACAGAAATAACTTCTCCGAATTTAGTAAACATAACTTTTTATGGTAATGGATCGGGTAAGATAGTCTTCGATGCTGATGTATCAGGCACTTTAGCTATTGGGGATTATATCACATACTATATACAATACGGGGATTCCGGCATAGACTCAGCAGATCACGCTTATTTTGCTTATGTGTATTCAGTAGATACTACTGACGTACTATATAGAGATGCGCTTATATATCAAACAGGAGCTATTTCTGGAGATGCACCGTATGCCACTGTATACAAGGAACCCTCCGGGACTCCGTTATGGATGACATACGTTGAAGGTTTACATTCTTACGGTAGTGCTAAACAGTTTTGGGATGACTGTCACTTTGCATATACAAAAACAAAAGTAATAAAAAGCGCACCAGATAATCTTATGAAATGTAAATGGTTTTATGATTATGCAGCATATAATAACCTTGAAACATCTGTAGTTTCTTCACTTTCAGCACCTTATATGTATTTACAAAATATGGTAGAGTGGACTACATTACCGAAAAATCAAGTAAATATAAGTGTACCAGTTACAACAACAAATATAACTCTTGAGCTATTAGATTATATAAGTTTTACAGATCCGATTTTAACAAATAATGTAACGTTATATGGCTGGATCACTAAAATATCTATTGACATGAACAATTCAAAAATAAATCTAGAACTAACACTTGCATCAACTTACGCAGCCGGGATACCTGGAGTATCCAACGGAGTTATAATAGAAACCGGAGATGCCCCTGATACCGTGACAGAATCAGGCTCACAGAGTAATACAATAACGGAGAGTTAAATTATGGCAAACGAAAACAAAGATATCATTAGAGTTGAAGATACGGAAGCAAATTTACCGACTACGCTTATAGCAGGTCAGTTAGGTTTTACTACTGATACCAATAAAATGGGCCATCTCATGCTCAATGGGATCGACATGCAGTGGTTCACTAGTACAGATGACTCATGGATATACTGGTCAAGCGTGGGGTGGGGCGGGGTTACTACAGATAGTCCAGACGGAAAATTTCATATTTGGACAGGTAGCGCGGGATCAGTAAGCGCAGATACTAACATGAACGAATTAGTACTTGAAAATGATGGTGATTGTGGAGCTACTTTTTTAGCCCCGGATAGCTACGACACTACACTTTGCTTTGGTTCACCTTCTGATAATCAAGGTGCTTTTATAAATTGGAATCACGATGACGGAGAGCTTATACTTAACGCTAAAATAGCCGGATCAGAAATGAAATTGTATACCGCGGATACCCTTGCAGCTACTATTGATACTTCCCAAGACATAACCGCTGAAGGTAGTATAATAATAAAAGATAATGAAAAAGTTTTTTTTGGTACAGGTTCGGATAGTTCTATAACTTATGATGGTTCAAATATGTATTTTAATAGTCAAGACGTCGGTTCAGGAGGTTTCGTTTTTGAAAATGGTAATGTACGAATTGACGACGGAAAATTAAGCATACAAACTACTAATACCGGGTACGATTTAAATATCGAGGGTAATGTAGGGCTGACGGACGGATCAAATTCAATAACGATGGATCCAGCATTTGGAAGTATATCTGCTACTTATAGTGATTTTGCTACTTTGTTTTTACAAACTAACAACTGTAATGGGTTAATACAAGCATGGGGTAATACCGATTTTAGAGTAGGATCTACTTCAAATCATCCGGTTGCGATATACGTTAACAATTCTGAGGCTTTTAAAATCGATACATCTAATGATGTTCATACTTATGGAAATATTTATCATAGCGCAGACAGCCATAAAAATTATTTTGGTGCGGGAGATGACTGTTCTATTACTTACGATGGTTCTGATATGGTTTTTGATAGTCAGGAGGTGGGTTCAGGGGATTTTATATTTAATAACGGAAATATGGGAGTTTGTACATCGAGTACGGGGTATGCTTTAGAAGTAAACGCTGATATAGTAGCTAAAGGCGGAACGGGAACTTCTGCCGGAAATTATTTAGGGCTGTTTAAAGATACTGGATCATTGCCCGGATATGCTTCAGACAGTTTTCCCACAATAAAAACAGATTATACAGCTATATATTTTTCTTGTAATAATAAATTTAGTGGATATATGGGGGATAATAGCGGGGATGCTTTACTGAGTCTAAATGACACATCTGCAACTTCTAAAGTTTTACTAAACACTAACGGAGATTCTTATTTTAATGGGGGAAATGTAGCAATCGGAAATTTAACCGCTTCGTTACCTATAGCTACTGATGCTTCTAAAAATCTCGTATCAGTCGCAAAAAGTTCAGCGTACACGCCAACAAACGTAAGTACAGACCGGGCTTTTGATGCTGATACTGTAGCTATAGCAGAGTTAGCTGATGTAGTAGGTACTCTTATAGCTGATTTACAAACAGCCAATATTTTAGGTTAATCATCTTTTTTGTATCTATACCCTTCAAATCCGTCGGCGGGCATGGGCAAACCATTAGCCCAATCGGGGAGTATAGATACAATTTCACATAACTTTTCAAGGGTATATTCTTTGGTATCTGGAGTTTCAGCTACAAGTTCATCGTGTACGGTGAGTATTAATTTATATCCGTGCTTTTCAGCTTGAAACATGCCATAAGTAAGTACATCACGCGCAACCGCTTGAGTAATGTTTTCAACCAGTTTACCGCCGTAGGTATCTACCATTTTATCTTTATGCCAATAGCAAATTTTATTATCTATTAATTGACTTTTGGCATAACAAATATACCTGCCAGACGGTAATTTAATTCGAAGCCAGTTCTTTTTCGTATCAAAAATACAATTACCAACATAAGAATTATAGCCTTTCAAAGCACTTTTTACCGCATTTTCTACGTTATACCAATACTGTACTATAATTTCATTTTTATCCCTCCACAGTCTTTTAATACCGTCTAAAGTAACAAACAAATCTAAATCAAGATCTGAACCACTTTTATAATACCACTCTATAGCCTGGGAGTAGAAAGGTTCAGGAATTGTAACATTATTGACTATATCATCGGTATTTATGCCGTAAGTCGCTGCACCTTTCATTAAAGCGCCTACACCTCCTTGATAATTAAGCATTAATTCAATAGGTTTACCAATCGTTCTCTGTGCTTTCGTCACACTTTCAGGATCCACATTAAAAGTATTACCATACGCAAGCTGATACATATCATAATTTATTTCACCAATATCAAATTTTCTATACAAATCTAATTTTTTCTTATCCCCTGCAAGCCAACACACGGTACGACCTTCAATACTCTTATAATCCGGTACGATTAACTTTTTACCCCTATCTGCTATAATGGTATTTCGAAGCATAGAAGAACACAAAAAAGGGACTTCATCACCTTGTAACCCCCCACGTTTTAGCTCTTCAATAGCTTCAAACAAGATTTCCGGGGTGTGGTCTTTTGCTGGTTTCGGTAAGTTTTGAGGCTGTATATTTCTACCAGCCCATCTCATAGTACGAAAAGCACCGGCGTACTGCAAATGCGCTCTAACTCGTTCGTCATCATTGACAGTATTTAATATCGCTTCATACTTTGCAGTACTGCTTTTAGATCCATTCTGACGTAATTTAAGTATGGTTTTCACTTCTTCTGGTATTACAGGATTATTTATATAGTCTATTACTGTGGATGCTTGTAAATTAGGCATATCACAGTCAAGATCATTCTTAATAAACTTTAAAATTCTATCTCTTTGAGTCCCGGCAGTAACTACACCTTTAGTTAGATCAGATAATTTTTCATTATTTTCTTTTACTGCTTTTTTCAATGCTTCAATAGCGCAATATACCATCTCCATATCAATTTTCATACCGCGTTCGTTAATTTTTTGGTCTAACTGCCAGACTTTATATTCATAAGCAGTACAGTTCCATTTCGGCAAACGTTTATGGAGTTCACGCATAGAAAGTATATCGTGTATAGCGTATTCTTTAAATTCTTCCCATTCTTTAGGGTGCGTCAATCTCGTAGCTCGATCAAGTTTTCTATTCTTACCAAGTGGTTTACAAAACAGATCTATTAATTGCTTGCCTCGTTTTTGTTTTGCCAATGCGTCGGGAAAATTATACAAGTCACAAAGAGTACCTAAACCACCAGGTAAACCGTGCTGATAGGCAATGACCATAGTATCAATCCACGGATAGTGAGTTATACCCATACATTTTTCTAAATTAATCCGGTCAAACTGTGAGTTATGAGCTACCCACGGAAGATTTTTTATTTTTAATAATTGCTTTAATTTATCTGGCATGGGATCTTTAGTGACATCCCAAATATCCGGTACTTCATCATTATACGCAAAAGGATATAACAAAATTTCTGCCCGTTCAGCGTATTTATATACTCCGTAATCTATGGAGTTATGCGAATAAGTTTCGAGATCTTTGTATAAGTAGTTCATAATAATAAAAAAGTTGGGGAATTTCACCCCAACTCAGGAGAAAGGGAGATAAAGTTAGATTATACCAACATTTTTTAAGAGTTCTTTTTCTGAAGTATCGAGTTGATTTACATCAAAATCACCTTGTTTAATCAGCTTAATAGCTTCTTCTGAGGAAAGATCTTTAGTTTCAGAACGTTTCATATCTAAAACTACAGAACAAAAAGCACGTAATTGAGCTTCGTATTGATCATTTTTTGGTTCGTCAAGCTCCGGGATTTCTTCATACATCGGCTCATTATCGTCTTTGAAATCGTCGATTATCGGTTCTTCTTCTACGATTTCCTCAGTTTCGGTTTCTGCTACTGCTTCAACTACAGGTGTAGTTTCTTCAAGCTTTCGGACGATACGCAATTCCACGTATTCTTTCGTTTCATCGCTTTTATCTTTAGTATACGACAAATCGACTGCAAAAAGGTCTTTAACCTTATTGGCAGCATTTACAAGATTCTGAAAATCTTTGCCCTTCTTTACAGCATTAGTAACGCCAAGCAAAGTAAACATTTCCATTGCTTTTGCTACTCCAAAAGCCGAATTTAAAAACATTAATTTACTGACTTCACTGCCGCTATAATTAGAATCAGGATGTTTTACAACATTCCACACACAATTAAGAACCGGACGACCTTTGTTTACCCCGAGTTCAAATTTTTTAACGCTACCTTCAAAGATACCCACAGGTACTTTGTAATTAGGGGACATTTGTTTGAGTTGTTGCTTTGCTTCAGGCAACAATTTGTCGATAAGATTTAAAGCTTTTAACACTTCACTCATAATATAACTCCTTAAGATTTAATAGTTTTATAAGAATTTTTTAATTTATTAGTATACGCAGCAATCAAATATTTATAAGACTCTTCAGGACCGTTTAGCATTGGTATATTAACAATAGGCTCTTTTTCAGTCGTACAAAACTTACCGTTACCTCTATTTTTCGCTACTACAAAATCATCACCTACAATTTTAAGAAAACGTTTGCCCCCAACAAAATAGTAATAAAAAATATTTTGTGCAAGTCTCTGAAAGTATGCTAATGGCCTTTTTCCGGGAACTTGAGGAACCAACTTTACAAAAGTATCCCCTCCGAGAGTCGTAATTTCTCGTTCTTCTGTATGCGCAAGCAATACTAAATTATAATTTTCATCTAAATCTAAAGGGTTCAATGCCGCGCTTATTAGTTTATCAACTGCATCATAAGCTTTAGCGAAACCAACATCGGACAGAGAAGAGATTTCTTTTTCACCTTTAGATATATTTTTGTTGTATTCAGTAATGTAATACATCACACATAGATTATAAAACACATCAATACCATCTATAACGATGGTTTTAAAGTCGTGCTTGCCTTCCTTGAATTCATCCAGTATTTCAATAGCTTCCTGCCAAGTTCCAGCATTATCAAAGTGAATGAGATCAGCATAAGAATTATTATTCTCAAGTGATAGAAAATAAGCTTTCGGAAATTGTGCAGCGAGTAGAGTTTTTCCTACCCCTACGCAACCGTGAATAAGCGTAGTCTCTGAGTGAAAACCACGGTTAGTTTTTCTCAATGTTTTAGTCATTCCCATAATTTTTAATCCTTTCGTTTATACGATAACATAGTTCTTTAGTTACATTCCGTAAAATTTCTTTCATATACTCACTTTTTATAATTGAAACATTTATACTTTGCGATGCAAAATGTTTACCTACTCTTATATGTATGATGAAACCTTTAGCTGTAGCAAATATACTAAACTTCGCTATTTCATACTCTTCTTGCATTTCAGCTAAAAACTCTAAAAGTTCTTTCATTATTTAATCCTTTCGTTTAATATATAAATCCATATTTCCGGACGAACAACCGTCTAAAAAATCACATAAAAAGGGGGAATCGCAAACCTCGGTATTCCTTGTAAATGCTGATTCTCCCTGTTCCAAGTTACGATATATTTCGTTCATTTCTTGTTCTAATTCATTATCAAAGTTTTTACAATACTCAGGTCTTAACATCAACGGTATAGAGATAAAATAATACTCAGGTCTTTTTTCTATGTCCACTTTTACCCGATCCATAAAGCCATTCATATCCTCTTTTTTAGTCATACGTAAACCGGATTTCCGTATTATATCCCATATAATTTTATCTACTTTACGTTTGTAAGCGGTCTCAAAACCTTTCCGGTAAAGTTGGAATTGTTTATCTATAATAATCTTTTTTGCTAAAATATCAACGTTAAACCTACTTTTACACTTGTGATCAAGTATTGCAATTTCACCCGTTTTCTTATCTCTCAATACCTTATCAATTTTAATATTAAAAACGTGCTTGCCTATTTTTAAACGTTTTAAATATAGCTCATTTTTCAATACTGTATAACCTTCATAAGCATTTTGATACTTATAATAGCACTCCATAGTTATAGATGCCAGGGCTTTTTCATGCTCAATGAGTTGAGGATCGAGTACTGATAATTGATCTTGTTCTTCTTCTTGATTACAATATACATTACATAAATCCATAAAAACGTTTACGTTTTTATCTTCTGTACATTTTTCCGATATATAATGACACAGTTGACCAAACAGAGTATTTTTAATACTTGTGGAATTCGGGTTTATGTAGTTATTCATCGTAAGCCAAAATTTTCTTTTACAGCCAGATCTATACGTCGAAAGTCTGCTATGGCTTATTCCTATTTTTTTAAGTTTTTCTATATTCATTTACACATCCATTCTATCCATAAATTTTGTAAACTATCCCATTCATTAAAATCCTGTTCATCAATGTTATTCCATATAATAAATTCATTTTCCTTCACAAACTCAGGAATTTCAGGTCTACCCCATATCTTTATACAAACAGATTTTAAAAAGCTTCCATGTATAATCATAACACTACTCCTTTCTCAAACTCCATAATTCTTTATCGTAAGATAATCCAATACCTATACTATCTAATATATGCTCTTTTTTATATTTTGGCAACTTTAAAATATTATTTATTTGATCACCCATTATTATTTTTACTCGGTTTTCGGTAGCTTTCTTGTCCATTTGGCCTTTCCACTCTTTAGGTTTTATTAACTCTACAAAACATTCTCTAAAAAAATTATATATAGTGATGGCCGAAGCATGAACCACAAATAAATCACCTCGTTTCGCAGATATGATACCTTTCTTATCACCATAAAACTCCGGCATTTCAATTCGTATTATGTCTATGTCATAATAAAAATTAGAAAAATAGTCCCACAAATCATCGCAATATTGGCCGATCCCTTCAGATAGATCGAAGTGTTTAATACCCCACTCTAAAAGCGTTTTGTTATGGATATTTATTATGCTCCAGCCTACATTAAGACCTGTGTCAAAAGAGAGTATATTCATCTTCTAAGTTCCTCTAACATTTCAATAATAGTATAAGCATTTATCACTATCGTTTTTGCAGCTTTGTGGGTGGTAAAATTATTATCCCACCCCCAAGATTCATGTAATAAATTGTCAACATTTTCAATAATACAATCCACTTTATTATCATAAAATTTTCCGTTATCTGATTTATAGCACTCATATTTTTTCATAATTCAATCCTTTCGTAGAAATTTTAAAAAATCTTCTCTTAATTTTCTTTCAGTTTCCTGCCTTCCTATTTTCTTATAAAAATACTCCTCTACTGAACCTTTAGCTATCAAGTGTATAATGCTTTGCTTATCATCTCTGTAAATATCAGTTCCGCGTATTTCCGCCTGTTCTATCGTTTCAGAGCCTACCAGCGAACTAAAGTCTATAGTTATATCTGCATTACTAAGAGTTACCCCGTGCTTTACACAACCTACATTTGCAATAAAATATTGTACTTTGCCCTTCTGAAATTTACCTATTATCTCGTTTCTGTTTTTACTCTTCCCTGTTAATGTAACATATTTTTTCTTACTTTGCTTAAAAAACTTCTCAATAGTGTAAATTTCATCATAAAAACTACAAAGTATGATACACCTGTAGTCTGGGATTTCTATATTAATAAGATCCATAAGTAATTTATACTTACTGTCATCGACTAACTGGGTTTCTTTGGTTTCCGGATCAAGCGTTATAAATCCAGAACATAATTTGCGTAAATAAATACTTTGTTGTAGTATATATTGAAACCCAAACAAAGGTTTATCTTCCAAAGACACTATAAAATTTTTCTTTAGGTTATCATATATCTTTTTAATTTTTGAACTGAATTCGAAACTTCTTACCAATCTATCAACTTCTAATTCACCTTTACCGATTGATTCACGTACATCATTAAGGGTAACAAAACAGCACTTAGCATTAAGTTTACCGTAAAATTCATCTTTCTTTTCACTTTTCAGTTTCCAATTGTATTTCCAGGACTCGTAAAAATATTTATTCTTAAATTCCCAAAAATTACGTTGTGGAAATATCAATGGATCTAAAAACTTTAATTGTCCGTAAGCATCCCATTCATGACCGGTCATAAACGAACCTGTCAAAATATACCTACGTTTTAGTTTTCTGAAATTGGTATGGTAGAAATTAGTCATTGCTATTGGCTTTTTTACTTTTCTACCGTCACTAAGTTTTCGATAAGACATACCACAGTTCTTCAAAAACGTAGACTCATCAAAAACCACGGATTTAAAATGTATCTTATCGATTAATTCTGGTATCGAAATATAAAATTCCTTATTTGTTACTATAAAGGATTTACTTTTTATTAATTTTTGTTTTTGCTTTTTCGTGCCGGTTATGATTTGGTATTCACTTTTAGGTATGTTTACTTTCTGTAAATCTTCTTCCCATCCGTACAACGTGCTTAGAGGTGCGCAAATTAAAGCAGGGAAGTAATTCTGATAGATTAAATCCTTGATAGTAAGAATAGTCTTACCACTCCGCATAGTGCAAAGCAGTGCGGGGTGTTCTACTCTTTGACAGTAGTAGAACATTCTACGCTGTAAGGTGTGAAGTTTCATTCTTTAATCTTTCTATTGCTATTTCACAATACTTTTTGTCTTGTTCTATTCCTATTCCGTTTCGATTAGTTCTTTTACAGGCAACTAAAGTGGTACCTGAACCCATAGTAAAATCTAAAACGGTTTCGCATTCATTAGTGTAAGTTTTTATTAAATATTCCATTAACGCTACTGGTTTTTGAGTTGGGTGCTTCGCCTTACTGTCCCGTTTAAAAAACAATGTTTTAAATGGGTATCCTGTTTGTGTCTGTTTATATTGTCTGCCTTCTAATGATGCAGTGCCTTTTACACGTCCTACCTTTCCTCCAATACCTTTTGAATTAACGTGCATTATGTTTATCTGTTTTACCCCTTGTAGGTTATAAATTACTGGATTTTTTGTCCCATTATTACATCCTCCAAAACTAAAAACCACAACGTTTTCCGTATCATTTAATGGTTGAAACTTTGCAGCGAAAAAATTACTTGAGTTATCTTTTTGCCACACCCAATCATATTTATACATTTTAATATTACTCATTCTTAAAGCACTGCTAAATGGTTCACTCCCAAATAACACAATGGCACCATTCGGTTTTATAATACGTTTCAATTGATCCCACATCGGTTCAAAAGGAATAACTGAGTCCCACTTACAAGCTGTAGTTCCGTATGGCGGGTCAGTAATAATGGCGTCCATAGACTTATCTTGTATTTTCGACATTATTTCTAAACAATCACCATTATAAATCTTTATCATCTCATTACCTCCACTCCACGGGCGGCAACGCTATCAATGCCTGTACGTTGACTACATACCCTATATTTAATTTCCATCATGTTAAAAAATTTCTTCAAGTACATAGTAAATTTGATGTGTGTTATCGGCTCTTCATCCATCGCAGTTTGAGCCATTCGCATATAATTACTATATAATCCCGTATGGGTGAAAAACTTTTGTCCGCTTTTCGGGTAGAAATCGAAACCCAATACCCAATCAGCGAATAAATTGCTCGTTTGTTTTATTATCTTATTTCTCATAAGTGTCTCACTGACAGTATGTAAGAGACCGGTCTTAAAGTAAGTTTGCACACAACTTGCCATAAATGTATAAAATCTATTCCATTCAACACTTTCCCAATCATCAAAAAACCTATGATTGAATTCGTGTACTGGTTGAAAATATTCGTTATAGTAATTGTGCAATTCTAATTCGACTACTCTAGCACGATCTGAGCCGCCACCCGTGTCTACTGTGTAATTGCTGGTAAAAGCGAACTTAGGAGATTTCTTAAAGTCAAGGATATAAGACTTCAAACCTTTTTGTTCTACTTTAAGATTCCCGGTAATGTTCGGATAAAAATGTTTTAAGTGAAAATTTGGTGGTATATCGTCAAGATGTATTATCTCGGTAGAAAGCTCTACATTCTGCCAACAAAATTGTTTTTGTATATCAAACGTTTTTGCGGGTTCATCTAATACATTACGCACGTTACCTATTGCTTGCATTATTAATGACTTTCCTGTACGTCCTGAAGGGTTATCATTATCTATAACCTCATCCGTAAATATTACACATTTCGTAATGTGAGGATCTTTGTATCTATGCAGCAGGTATCCTATAACAGCACAAAGTAAATTAAACCTTTCCGGATCTTTATTAGATACGTTATATAAAAACTGTTCGAATTCGCATTTACCTGAATCGATAATATAATCTCGGTTATTTATACCTTTTTTCCAGATTTTTAGTTCTTTAAGTTCTTTATAGGATTCATGGAACTGTAAATCATTTTTCGTAATTTCTAAAAATCCGTTTTTAAAATAAAAATAACAAGTATCTTTAGTGTCTCGGTGTATGTGAGTTTCCGGAGAATGTAAAAAGGTAAACACTTTATTCATGCTTACCTGCATTAATTTACTTCTTAAAATCTCCGCATCACCAGCAGAATAATTTTTTATTATATGATCCTGTAAATACTCACTGGTAAGTTTTAAACCGGTTTCAGTTAATATATTATTATCTTCTTTTATTACCTGATATAAGTTAGGGCTATTTGCATCAGGGAAAAAGGTAAAATAATTTTTTGACATAAGATAATCTACTACGCACACAGAAGGGATTATCATTTTATCTTCATCGGTATATCGTACAAAATCCGGGTATTCAGATTCAGGCATTTCATACCCACACTGTACAGCTTTCTTGATAAAAAACGAGTACGGTATATCATTCAATCTATGATCGTATTTATATTTATAACTTTCAGTAGACTCCTCCGGATATATCTCTTGTAACACTCTAATACTCTCATCGAAATCGAAATGAGACCATATTGAGCTACATAATTCTATCCATTGCTTATATTCCAGAGTTTTGTTTTTACTTTTTATTGCTAATAGCATGTTACGTAATTGCATTTTCGATTTTACTTTTATTATATCCGGTAACTTTCCTTCTATTTGTGGTTTTAGCTTGGGAGTGTA
>Ga0272442_10000791_pt1 | contig 49521 bp, 41 predicted proteins | sample SSMForm2O_FD_200262 | JGI IMG/M metagenome (GOLD analysis project Ga0272442, IMG submission 200262) | Marine sediment archaeal communities from Little Sippewissett salt marsh, Falmouth, MA, United States - SSM-Form-2O | ecosystem: Environmental > Aquatic > Marine > Wetlands > Sediment ... | reverse complement strand
TTTGATTTATTTATAGCCTCTGCAGTTCTCTGCCCACGGTTCAGTTTCTTTATCGTTAGAGGCTTCTACTCTTTCGAGAATTTCCTCAACCTTCTCTTCCTCCAGCCACCTTACTTTTCCGCTGCCGACCTCGTAGATAGCCCCCACTACCTTAACCTTTTCGGCCCGCACCAGCTCCCGCGTAACCGGACTTTTCCTGAATAGCTCTTCAATCCCCAACCAGACATTTTCTTCGATCGCATACTCAATGATCTCATCACCCTGCACATCTTTATAGATATTCTTCGCCCTTTCAACCGCTGTATAGATTTTTTTTATCAAGGGCGGGATATTTCGTTCAAATCTGTGACTTTCCCCCTGCAGCACCTTGCTGACTGCTGTCACCGCCCCACATTGCGTATGTCCCAGCATAACAAACACGGGCGTATGCACATGTGCCAATCCATACTCGATAGATCCGATTTCATCGGTATTACACACATTACCTGCCACCCTGATAACAAATATATCCATTATCCCCGCATCGAAAATAATCTCTGCCGGCACGCGCGAATCCGAACACGTTAAAACAGTGGCCCAGGCATGATCACCCTGATCTTCTTCTCCTGCCTGCCCCAGCCGGCCGCTGTCCGTATGCGGATATTTCGCTTTCCCCGTATAAAATCGCTCATTACCCTCTTTTAACATCTTCAATACATCCCCCGCCTTTGCCTTATCCATCATATCCATTAAGCTGATCCTTGTCTTCCCATTACGTATTTATTAGCCCCTGATGTAAAATCAGGGGGTCACCCATTTACTCGGTTGCTCATCCCCTTCGCACCTTCGCGTGAAACATATTGTCACACTATTCACCACTGGGTAACTTCTTTCCCTTTGTTCCCTTTTGTTTAGTCTTATGCTCGAACCTGTCTAACCTATATTCTCGACAACAGTAAAACAGTGATTTCTTTATATAATTGCGTAAGAGCTATTGCAGATGATATAATTATTTGTCAACTTTGTCCCTCTTGAAACATCCTGAAAGTACCATCTTCATGTAAGACAATGTCTCCATATCCATATGTTTTGATATAAATACCACCTGCTTTAAGCATTCCGGTATATTGAGGAGCACCAGGTAGTCTTCGCCAGCATTCACAAGACCAATTCCCCTCTTTGTCTGATTTTAAAATATAGGCATAACCATTATTTGCCATCAGATGTGCCAGACCGGCAATAGCAATATATTTACTTCCCAGTTTAAATATATCCTTCACATTGTCGTGAACCAGATAGTCTTTCTGTCCGTTCTCGTCTATAAAAACAAGTTCCCCTCCCCATTCACCGCGGTCACTGCCAACCAGCCAACCATTATTCACACGTAAAGCGACATCTGGAATTTGGTCAATGACCGTTCTTCGTTCAACCATATTATCTTTATGTACGACAATAATCGCATCCTCACCTTTTTCGGCTTTTTGTTCTTCAGCATCTTCGGCATCGATGGTGATGATTTCTGCCTTATATGACAGACTATTTATTTTATCTGGAGATATTTTTTCATACAGTTTCATTTCTTCAGGCTCCTGAATAAATTCAATGCCGTCTAAATCTAAATGATCATCTTCAGATTCCTGCTCAGGAAACGTCTCAAAATATTCGAAAGCAAAATTATTTGGATAACTTGATGTATAAGGAATTGATTGACGAATATGACGTATTGCCCTTTCTGCTTCTTGACGTACAGCGGGATACCAATGCTCAGTACTGATTTTCTGCAGAGGTATAATGGCACTTTTTGCATATAGCCTGCCCAGTGATTGTGCTGCTACCCAGTTCAACGTTACATCCGTGGGATCGGACAACAATTCGATAAGTTTTGGAACCGACTGCTCATATCCAATAAAACCCAATGTCCTGGCAGCAGCCAATCGCAGATCCCAGTTTTGACTGTTTAGCAATTCACTGACCGCCTTACCGGCCTCCCGTGCCGCAGGCCCAACTTCTGCGATATCGCGCAGGATTATCACATTTGCACCATCTTCCAGCATCTCATTATAAACCACTCCCGCCTGTTTTGACCTGATACCAATCAAGGCCTGATTGACACTCTGCTCTAAATCTGGTTTGTTAACTCGCAATTCCATAAGCTCAGATTCGATTATGCTTCCCGCTCCCTTGAAGGAAGTAAGTAAACAGAGTATTCGTTCTTTTTCCTCAGTCGAAGCAGCTTCTTTAATGGCTTTTTGGATTAACACCCCTGCCTCATTTCGTATAGTTTCTTCCATCTCACCCAATATATGCTGCAACAAGTAGCATACTCGATCATTGTTGCCTGCATCTGCCCTCGCCGCTTCAATAATATAGGGTACCGCCTTTATCCCCTGGCATTCTATGGCATAGGCTTCCTGATTGTGCGGTGATGATTCTGCCAATAAATATCGCTTTACCGCTTCTTGCGCAGCTTTGGGATGATTAATTTTACCTAACGCCCTTGGAGTCCAGCCGACCCCGCGATCAAGAGCAGAAATGATTTGCGGATAATATTTACCATCAATCTTTTTACATTCCCCCAAGGCATAAGCCGCTAATTCGGCAACGTTCTCATCTGGATTAGCGAGGAAATCAACTAACTTAGGTCTAACCTTGTCTTCATGCTTAAGTAATGCCTCAACATATTTGCATTCATATTGTCCTATACTTCCCAATATATTCCCTCTGGCAATTGTTTCGAATTGGCCCAGAAGTTGATTGACATCACCATTGTTATCAATAATTACAGAATTGGCCTCGACAATTTCTGGTGACGTACTATTATCTGAATGCCGACACCCGACTAATATCATGGCAAAAATAACAATGCCGACTAAACAACGGATAGAATTATTTTTCATGACACCCCTTCCCATTACAGTCTTGCAAGGATGGGCTTCAGCCCATGCGGTTCTTTATTTCTTTGTTCCCTTCGTTTCCTTCTGTTCAATTATAAGATTGCCCTTACTGCTGATTTTACTCGTTTACCCGTTTACTTGTCTACCCGTTTACTGCCTTCTTCGCCCCTTTGCGTGAGAAATATTTGATTTTTAATTTGTGTTTTTAATTTCTAATTTTTGATCTTTAATTTGCTCTGTGCCTTAGTGCCTTTGTCGCTTTGTGCCCTTCTAGATAGAAATTCCCTGCAGCCCCCGATTACATTCATATAAAATATACCACACTTTTAATAAAAAGTCAAACACTTTCGCGAAAAAACCGCCCACTTTTAATCAAAACCTGGGCACTTTTTCGACGAAATTCGAAGAATTTTCACGTTTTAGAAAAAATATTTAAAAAATCTCACCACCAAAAATAAAGACTTACGAAAACTCCCCTGCCCCTAAATAACCACAAATTAGGGTTAAAAACCAGCCCTGTTTCCCTTTTGATGTTCCGTGGCCTGCTGAAGAATTTCTTTCTCCTTACGGGTTAAACTTTGTACGCCCTGCTCGTGTACCTTGGCCAAAATCCGGTCCACTTCGTATTGTAACTTCTGCTGCTGCTCCCACTTACGTTTATATGCACTTTCTTGACGTTTCGAAAATAATTGCCCGAACCGACCTCGGCCCATCAACCAGACAAAACCTGTAGCCATCCCCCCCAGGTGACACAGATTACCCCCCGCATTTGCACCGCCGGTAACGACCGTCAGAAAATAAAAAATCGCGAACAATATTGCCGCACTACGTATCTGCATAGGAAAAATAAACAAGATCACTTGAATCTGCGGAAATAAAACCGCGCAGGCCACCAATAAACCCAATACCCCCCCCGAGGCTCCAATTAAATAAAAGCCGGTCATCCAGCCCAGGTAACTGAACACAACAAACAACAATCCCCCAACAGCCCCGCAGAGCAAATAAAAGATCAAGAACTTCTTTGGTCCCCAGGAACGTTCCAAAATCGGTCCCAGAAAATACAGGCCGATCATATTGAATAAAAGATGAAAAGGTGTGTGTGTGCTATGAAGGAACTGGAAGGTAATCAACCGCCACACTTGCAGGGCCTGTATATAGGTTTGGCCCGTGGCAGCGAATAACATTTCCATATTATCCCCGACTATTAATTGCAAAGCGAAAACCGCACAATTTATAATTAGCAGGTATTTTACCACGCGGGTGGGACGTGGAAATCCGAAACTCATTCCGCCGCCGGAGCCGAATGGTTGCTGCTGTTGATTATAGTATCGGTCCTGAAATCCCACGATATTAACTCCATTAATGTGGGTGTTATAGCCTTGTCACACAATCCTTATTCACTGTCACATATCATATTATAGCCATTTGCGATTAAATCAAGAGATGTCTCAATTATTGACAAAAACGTCAGGGCCATAAAGGACATATAATGAGCCTATCGGTTATATTTGAGCGAACAAAACGGCTTGTTTTTTCGTTGTATTAAGAGTCTAACTATCATAGAATTTTACAGTTATGAAAATTGAGAAAAAACGTATAGCTATCCTGGGGTCCACGGGCTCGATAGGTCTGAGCACTCTTTCAGTGCTCGAGTCGCTGGGGCCGGGGTACGAAATACAGGCGCTCAGCGGCCATGAGAACTGGCAGGAGTTGGCCCGGCAGGGCCTGAAATACCATCCCCGGAAAATCGCTCTGACTGAGACTGACAACCTGGCTGAGTTTAAAGAAGCATTAGGGACAGAAAATAATATCGAGATTTTAACGGGGCCGGATAGTTTGAAAGATTTGGCTCTGGATGCCGACTGTGATGTTATCATAGTAGCTGTGGTGGGGGTTGCCGCCCTGGCGGCGGTGCTGGCCGGTATCGAAGCGGGTAAGACTATGGCGCTGGCCAATAAGGAAGCGCTGGTCTGCGCGGGAGATCTGGTAATGTCTTTGGCCCGGGAGAAAGGCGTACAGGTTCTGCCCATTGACAGTGAACATTCCGCTATCCTCCAGGCGATGAGCTGCGGGGATCGCAAAGAAGTTAAAAAAGTTATTCTGACCGCCTCGGGTGGTCCGTTTCGCAAGGCCTCTTCGGATGAGATAGATCAGGTGAGTCTGAAGGACGCCCTTAATCATCCTACCTGGGATATGGGGCCCAAGATTACTATCGATTCTGCCACCATGATGAACAAGGCCCTGGAGATTGTCGAAGCCCGCTGGCTGTTTGAGCTGGACCCGGAACAGATAGAGGTTCTTATTCATCCCGAATCAATAATTCATTCGCTGGTGGAATTTTGCGACGGCTCGGTAATAGCCCAGCTATCACGGCCCGATATGCGTTTGCCGATTCAATATGCCCTTACCTATCCGAATCGTTTGCCCTGCCCCGCGGCCCAGTTAAATCTGCACGAACTGGGGCAACTGAATTTTGAGGCGCCGGACACCAAGCGATTCCCGGCGGTGAGGCTGGGCTTTGAGGTTGCCCGAAAAGGTGGTACATCCGGGGCGGTGCTCAACGCGGCCAATGAAGCGGCCGTCGAGGCTTTTCAAGCGGAAAAAATTGGTTTTACCCAAATTGCGGAATTGACTGAAAGTTGCCTGAAAAATCATGAATTTGTTAAAAATCCTGATTTACAGCAACTTATCCAAGCCGATCAATGGGCCCGGGCGGAAATTGACAGGCTGGTAAATACCCCCCAGCATGCTTCTACCTAGCAATATCCCCAGCCCTTGTTATAAACAGCTAAACCTTATGAATTATCGCTGGTATAGTCGATGAATTATTATTGAAGGTAGAATCAATATTCAATTAATTATAACGTAATTAGGAAGGTATAAATGTCGGATAATCTGGAAAATAAAAATAACGATAACAGCGATCAGTTAAGCCCCCAAGCAAGCGCTGCCAGGCATACAAAAGCAGATGTCCCTGAAAAAGATGATAGTCCGCTGAAGTCCTCTCTGGTTACCTTGCTGCTGGTGGGAGCTTTGGCGTACTTTATATTTCAGAATCCTCAACGTGCCTGGAATATTTTTCTGGTTATCATTGGTTTCAGTGCGGTCATCTTCGTGCACGAACTGGGTCATTTCATTGCGGCTAAAAGCGTGGGGATTATGGTGGAGGCATTTTCCATCGGCTTTGGCCCGGTAGTGCTGGGAATCAAAAAAGTCAAAGGAGGTTTCGGGATTCGTATCTTTCCCACTCTCCTGCCGGGAAAAGACAACAAAGGCGCCCTTTATTTTAGGATTCCGCTGGGTTTATCCCACGAAGGCGAAACGGAATATCGCCTTAGTTTATTTCCGTTGGGGGGCTTTGTTAAAATGCTGGGCCAGGAAGATGTCGGGGCCGACAAACCCAGCAACGACCCCAGGGCATTTGGAAACAAGACTGTCTGGCAGCGGGCTGTGGTTATCTCTGCCGGGGTTATCATGAACGTGATAAGCGGGGCGATAGCTTTTATGATTGTTTTTGCCCACGGCTTGGAACTTCCTCCGGCGGTGGTAGGATACGTTATACCAGATCGCCCCGCCGCTATGGCGGGTATCAAGGGCGGCGATGAAATCATCGGAATTAATGGTAAAAAAAATGTGGATTTTACTGACCTGAGCTTTGCAGCGGCCTTTGCCGATACCGGCGAGAAAGTTGACCTGCACGTAAGGCACCCGGATGGATCCGAAGAGACTTACCAGGTAGAGCCCATGATGCCCCAGACCGAGGCGGAGAAGGAAAAGGGAATAAAGGTCATAGGCATCTCACCGGCTGATACGCTGGTAATTGATGATTTAAGGGAATATCCCGAAGAGTTCAAAATTGCGGCTGAAAAACTCGGCTTTAAATCTGGTGATGAGATTGTTGCAGTAAACGGCAAAGAAATTTCCCGCTATGACCAACTATATAACGAGCTGCATCCGGCCCCAGGGGTCCTGAGCGGATCTACTGTTACTTTAACCGTTAAGCGTAAAGAAGTATCGGGCCAAACCGGTCAAATTAAAATATCGTTGCCGATGGTTCTATCTCCTGTCTTTGATGATAATATAAAACCACAAGTCCTGGGCATGATTCCCAGAATGAAAGTAATCAAGGTATTGGAAGGCGGCTCTGCTCAAGAGGCCGGGGTAAAGGACAATGATGTTATATTACGCATCGGAACCCTGAATTGCCCCAGCATAAGCGAGTTTCAGGAATATTGTAAAAGTCACGAAGACAAAGAACTGGAGTTGCTGGTTTTACGCCGGGAGGGTAAGTCGGAAAAAGAACACCTATTGCATATCACTCCACGCAGACCCAAAATGAGTTTTTTGAAAAAGCTTTTCTCCAAGCAGTCGGATCCTGTGATTGGGGTTGTCATCGTAGCCGGGGATTTTGCCACGGCGGCAATTGCCGACGTCGAGAAATATACCGCCGACCTGCCCCCCCTGGCCATACCGCGCGGGTCGCTGATTACAGCGGTAGCAGGTCAACCGGTAAAAAACTGGGCTGATATGATCAGACAGCTCGTACAGAAAAAGGGCCAAAAAATTGAACTCACCTATCAGGCAAGCAAAGATCAGCCCACAAACAACATATCGGTGTCCGTTCCGGATGACCGGGAATGGCTCGGATATACCTTCCGGCCCGACCTGGGCGACTTGTTTCAATTGCCCCTGGTACCATTAAAGAGGTTGTATAAGGCAGATAACTGGAAGGAATCGCTGCAAATGGGGGCGGACCGCACTTATGTTTTTATCGCTCAGACTTATCTGATGTTACGCGGAATGGCCAAAAAAACCGTATCGCCCAAGAGTATCAGCGGCCCCGTCGGGATACTAAAAATGAGCTACAACGTAGTGGAGCAAAAATCCTTTGCCCGCTATCTGTATTTTATGGCCCTGATTAGTGTTTGTATTGCGGTGTTTAACTTTCTGCCTCTGCCGGTTCTGGATGGGGGGTATATCGTCATGCTGATTGTGGAAAAGATCAAGGGATCACCTGTGTCCATCAAGGTCCAGGAGATCATAAACTACATCGGTTTATTTTTGATTCTCGCTCTGGTATTGTTTGTGACCTATAATGATATTTTAAAGCTCATAAGCGGACAGATATAACGGGTTGAAAAATGAAATTTATCGATACAATTAAAGAACGGGTGGAAAATCTGCTTACGGCGCCGGGTAAGGAACTGGGTCGCTGGCACAGGTTTGTGCGTTTCCAGATACAGTTATGGCGCTTTTGCGCCCGGCAGTTGCGCAAACACAACTCCATGGCGATGAGTTCGGCCCTGTCATTCCGCACCATCTTTGCCCTGATACCTACGCTGGTTTTGGCACTGCTTATGGTCAAAGCTATCATGCCCCAGGAGGACAGCCGCGAACTTCTTCACAAAGGTATGGCAGCGGCGAATCTGACTGAAATTGTCATTATGCAAGACCCTTGTGTCGTGAGCCTAGCGGGAGACGACGCTAAAGCAGAACATAAAAAATCCGTAAACGCAGCGGATGAGATCGAAAAACTCGTCGCGAAGGTGGAGCAGAAACTTACCCTCAAGCGAATTGGACCGGTGGGCACAGTACTGCTTATCTGGACGGCGCTGACACTGCTGACCACGATGGAGCGTTCGCTCAATCGTATTTACGGCGCCCGCCAGAGTCGTCCCCTGGCCAGAAGAGTAATGCTGTACTGGTCTGTATTGACACTGGGGCCGATCGTATTGGTAGCGACTAGTTATTTGGGCGCCAGGGCAATGCATTCGTCGCAGAACATTCCTGTCTTGTCGGGATTTATGTCTCTGATCGGTTGGCTCGAACCGGTGTTGGTCGGAATTATCCTTTTAGGAGCCCTTTACAAACTTATGCCCAATACCAAGGTCAGCTTTAATTCCGCCGTGGGAGGAGCGTTGGTGGCGGTACCTTTATGGCTGGTGGCCAAGTGGGCCTTTACCCTTTACGTACATGAGGTGGTCGGAAAGGGTAGCCTGTATGGTGCTTTGGGTCTGATCCCGATATTTTTGATCTGGCTGAACCTGTCCTGGACGATCTTTTTGTTTGGAGCAGAGCTCTCTCATACGGCGGCCAATCTATCCCGTATGCAGGCGGCCGAGCAGGCGGCCCGGATCACGGTGGGGCCGACGGATATGCTGGCGGCCGCCCTGGCCGTGGCCCGAGGTTATCACACCGGCAGCGGTTCAGTCAGTTTTGAACAGGTTATCTCACAACTGAATCTGCCGGACGAATCGGTACAAAACCTTCTCGAGCGACTCACAGCCAACAACGTCCTTTATCTTATAGAAAACGAAGGTGACAACACCTATGTATTGGCCCGTCCGGCTGAAAAAATATCAGTCCTGGAGGTTATGGAAATCGATGATTCCGCCCGTACGTCCAGACTGGGTGTTTATACTGATAAAATTAACCAAGACGTAACCCAGGTAAAAAATCGCTCTCATACGGCAATGGGAGGCTATAATCTGGCAGACGTTTTACATAACAATGACAAGTGAAAAGGAAAGGTTAAAGGTTTGAAAACTTCAATATTATCACGGCGACTGATCCTTTGCTGTCTCAGTTTGACTTTGTTCCTTACCGCTTGTAGTCAGGTGCCCGTAACGGGCAGGAGGCAGTTCAATTTTGTACCTGATTCCATGATGAATTCCATGAGCTTTCAGCAATATGATGAATTTTTAACCAAGAACAAGCTCAGTAAGAATGCCGATCAAACCAAAATGGTCAAACGCGTAGGAGCGCGTATTCAAAAAGCGGTCGAGCAATACTGCGCTGCTAATCACATCCCGCTGGAAGGATATAAATGGGAATTTAACCTGGTGGAAGATCCAGCCGTCAATGCCTGGGCCATGCCCGGCGGCAAAGTAGTGGTCTATACCGGGATATTACCAATCGCCCAAAATGACGAGGGGTTGGCCGTGGTCTTGGGTCATGAAATTGCCCACGCCATCGCCAAACACGGCAGTGAACGGATGAGTCAGGGTTTGGTCGCTAAAATGGGAGGAGCAGCTCTGGACGCGGCTCTTAAGGAACAACCCGAGTTGACCCAGAAAATATTTCAACAGTCTTACGGCGTCGTTACCAATGTCGGAGTTATCCTGCCGTTCAGCCGGCTGCACGAATCGGAAGCGGATCATTTGGGCCTGATATTTATGGCGATGGCCGGCTATGATCCGCACGCGGCGGTATCGTTCTGGCAAAGGATGGCGGCCGAAAAGAAAGGCAAGGCTCCGCCGGAGTTACTCAGCACCCATCCGGCTGATGAGAAACGTATCCAAAATCTGCAGAAGCTGATCCCCGAGGCCATGAAATATTATAAACCGGTACCGAAATAAACCTCTCGTATAGATATATATAAGAAAGCCGCAGGACTCGTCTTTTTTAATCAGCTATCAAAACCCTCACACCAAAGGGCTCCAGATTCAATTGAACTGGCTGGTCCTGTCCGGCGGTGTCAATTTTTCTCTCCTGCACGCGCTCGGAACTATACACCACTACCTTCTTTTTAGCAGGTAAGGTAATGATTGCCCGGCGTGGGTTGGGAGTGCTGTTTACTACAAAGGTTCCGACAGATCCGTCGGCCGCTGCAAAACTACCGGCGGTTACGGTTTCGATTGACAATTCGGATTTCTGCAACGGCGGATTTCCTTTTTTTCCGATATGGCTTACATAGTCCCGTTCGTAATACCAGGTTTTGATAGAATCACATTGCACCTTTGGAGGTCTTACCGCCCGGCCTTGTATGACATATTCGGGAAAATATTTGTAAGGTTTGCAGAAGGCAAAATATGCCGGCGCGACAATCTTCTCCCATTCGGTTTCTGGTTCTAGAGGCACTTCTCCGATAAAAGGTCCCGGTATCAAACCACGCGTCAGATTGTTGGCCAGAATGCGTGCGCGGAGCAAAGGATCGGTATGCTTACCCTGTACGCCCTGGCCCTGAACGCAAGCTGCCCCTATACATGTAACATACTCGTGATAGAGATATGAAAAAAGACCGATACAGCGTACCGGTGAGTAGCCGTTTACCTCTCCGAATTGACGGCTCCAATACGTAGCCATATACGGAATAGCAAGTTCACTGACGTTTTCCAGAAAAAGTCCTAATTCCGGTTCGATGTTTCTGCCTTCGGCTAGGATGGATCGACACAGATCGCGAAATCCCGTCCACATCCAATTGCCGTAACCGGGCGGATGACCATGATTGGTGCTGTAACAGGGGGCGTGCTGTCCCCCTCCGATTTCCTGATCGAAACTGAGAAGCGGAATGCCCAAACCGGCCAGCTCGAGAAAAGTTTTCTTTAAGGTGTGACTTGCTTCTTTGCTCCCGTGGCAAAGTTCCACGGACAGCCCCCGCCAGGGAGTTCGGCCCCGGTAGTCGTCAAAAGAATCCCATTCCCACACCGAACCGTCGGGATTGGTAACACACATACCTTTGTGCTTCTCGAAATCAGCAGTGTTATCAAATTCTAATTTACCATCTCTGTCGCGTCTTTTCACTACCCACCAATAGCCGGACGTCAGAAACGCGAGTCTATGATCGCGACCCTTGATGGTATGGTTTACTCTTTGCCAAAACTCATTTGAGGGATTGGCGGGCAGATAGTTGATGCCTGCCCACGTACCGTCTTTCTCCCAGCCGTACGGTATATATATGATGCGTTTCAGGCCGGTGCGCCGGCGATACTCGTCCAGTAGATCAGCAAGCTTTTCACCGTCCCTGCCATACCATTCAAATACATCATTCTTGTTACGTGAGACATTTCCAATCAGGATGCCGGCACCATCCTGCAAATACGACGGGAAATCACGGCGCTTAGCAATCTTACCTTTTGCACACCACGGCTGACGCTGGGCCCACTGTTTGTAAATCGCAGCTCCGTCGCGCCAATCACCGTGAAAGGTAGTCAGGACGACTTCATAAGGAAGTTTGACATTATTTCCCGGTATCTCCGGAAACTTATGTTCGAGCTCCACCGAGACGAAATGCCCCGGTCTGGTTCTGAGTTTGAACTTCTTACAATGACCGTTGCAATCTTCCATTGCGCAATAAAGCCCGGCTGTGTCATTATAACGGGCATAGAACTGGGCGAACGCTGAGCCGGGATATTCCCCGCCGGCCCAGTTAGTTTTGGCACCGGGAGCAGTCAATATCCCGCCTGAATGCCATGGTTCGAGCAATTTGTCCTGATTGGGATCACTGCCCAATACAGGAACCCCCACTATCGGGGGAAATGTTATGGTTGCTATACACCAGTGGGTGTTATTTTCAACTGATATTCCCATCCGTATTTTGCCGGACTTCTCTGAGCGAACCGTTACTGTAGCAGATATGGAATATTTTTTATATTGGGTAAACCGGATATTCAGACTATCGGGACCTGACTGCTCGAATCTTATGTTACCAAAAGAGCTGCTGACCACCGATTCATGTTTGTTCAAATAGACCTCACTGAAACTGTTGGTATATCCATATTCTCTTTTTCCTTCCTGTGGTTTCGTCAGTGAAATCCTGAAAAGGGGTTGTCTCTCCTTTGAGGAAATAAATTCCAGGCCGGTCTTAATGTCAATGATACTACTTATACCAGCTGTGTCCCGGTCGAATGAGACAGATAGTTTTTCATTGGAGATTTTATATTCTCTGGGTCTATCTGCTTCCTTGGCTTCCATCGCAGGCGGTGTTTCTGCATTTGACAAAGAGTACGACAACAATGCGAACATATAACAAATCAGCTTTTTCTTCATAAAATGGTCCAATCATTAATCACAACCAAAATAATTTGTACGGATAGCAGTTCGATTATAAGTTGTTTTTGATAGTCCTTCAACCACACAAGGCAATTCAAGGGATTAAGCCAATTTTTCAGGACAGAAAAAGGGTATGGAGGGGAAATCTTGGTGGGAAAACGCGCCGATTAAGAGTTTTTCCAGTTAACCTTGTGCTTGATACGACAGATCTTGCGAAGGTTGTTTACCAGGGTAATCAATTGTTGGGATTGATTACTGGTCAGAGCGGATTTGGAGCCCTGCTCAGTGGAGTTAAGAAGACAAATTTTAATTGTCTGGCCGGAACCGGCAGAAGCTGCCAACTGTTGCAGCCAGCGATCAGTGGAATAAACCCGGCCGTCACTGCTGGTCTTGCCTCCGCTTATTACGAAGTGATAATTAACCGCCAGTTTACCGGTGGGGCCGAAACGAGGAGATATTCGCCCTTCATCCTGCTCGCAACAGACTTCGATTCGTCGCCATCTGCCTAGTTCGATCCCCGCTTCTGTTTTCAGGGCGTCATGGATGGAATTCATCGGGGTTTGGATCTGGCTGGTAAGACTATAGCGCATGGGTTGGATAGGCTTGCCGGCTAGTGCTAAAAGGGTCAAAGTCCCCACGGTCATTGCTCCCATGAGTAGAAACATGACCTTGATCAATCTTCCTTGATTTACCATTTTTGCTTCCCTGCAGATGACCGCCTTTACCGAAAGGCTTCCTGTGCGATCCAGATTAGCCATCTCCATCCCAATATTAAAAGGTATTATATCTAAATATCGGAAACAGACAAATATTATCTTTAAAATTTCACTCTAAGTTCCGATATATCATGTAATAATGGTGATCCCATATGTAATCGTCTAATCTGTGCAAAGAAGCTCTGACATGAGATGATTTATCAGTATTGATAAGCCGGTTTAGGGCAAATAATTAATACTGAAATAGGGACTTTAAGTGCTAATTGATTTGATGGCCCGTTTCCTAGGAGGATTTTGCAGACAAGGCAGCCTGGTAAATCTCCCCGATAGCTGCCCCCGGATCTGCTTTGCCAAAAACCGCATTGCCCGCAACCAGGGTGTCGGCTCCGGCTTTTACAATGGTCGGTGTGATAGCCGGGCCAATACCGCCGTCAACTTCGAGCCGCTGATCATCGCGGAGCATTTTCTTGATCTCCACAGCCCGGCCGGGGCTCTCCGGTATGAATGACTGACCACCGAAACCAGGCTCAACCGACATGAGCAAAACCAGATCCACCTGCCCAATTACCGGCTCCAGGGTTGCCACCGCCGTACCCGGTTTGATGGAAACGCCCACCGCAACTCCCAGATCGCGCAATTGCCCTATCATCGCCTGGGCATCGGCCACTGCCTCCAGATGAAACGTAATCCCGTCGGCCCCGGCTTTGACAAATTCCGGGGCGTATTTGGGCGCATCGGTAATCATCAAATGCACATCAAAAAACAACTTGCTGTGGGGCCGGATTTTCCCGACCACAACCGGACCCATGGTCAGATTAGGAACATAGTGACCGTCCATAATATCGATATGCAACATCTTAACCAGGGGCTCAACCTGGGCAATGTGCTCACCCAGACGTGAAAAGTCGGCGCTCAAAATGGAAGGCGCAATTTCAATGGTTCCTGTGGGCGGTAGTTTTTGCAATCAAGCGCTCCTTTATTTAGCAACCAGAATTTGATCTGCGAATTGTATTCAAGATTAGTAGAGTGATTTAATCATATAAAAGAAAGAGATTCACCCCACAGCCACAGCATCGTTTTCAAGGGGAGGTCTTACAGAGGCATAGGCCTGCCGCCTACCTATTGTCAAAGGTCCTTTTTCATAAGCGGCCAGTAGTAATGCATTCAACGAGATTCTTTTTACTTGCTCGTCGCTAACTTCTGTACTTACAAGAAATCCATCCCATCCGAATGTTTTCACAAGGGCCATTACACCCTTGATTTGGAATCCAATGGGCCTATCGTCAACGGCTGAACGGTAGATAGTTAGAATTTCATCAATACGATTAGCAACTGTAGCTTCATTTACTGTCTGGTAGGTGATACAATCCCCATATGGATTATACCAAGGCTCAGCCTGGAAACCTTCCTGGATATCCTTTTCTATTTCATGAACAAAGTCATCTAAGAAGTGCTTTTCCATATTAAACCTCTATATCTATATTTCCAATCTATTGGGCTAAGAGGGTCATCGTCGTCTCGTAACTCAGCCCGAAACTCATAGAGAAACATATTCAAGTTCAGATAAACCGTAAAAATCATATTATCAGGAAATGGAACGCAAACACGCTCCTTTATATACCAATTTTGGGGGCATCCAACATAACACCAGCCCCCCTCATTAAATTGCCTTACCCCGGAAAATATTCTCCGGGGATTATCCAATACATATTTGGCGGCCTCAAAATTTTGGTATTTGACATAATTTGTTGTGTAAAATTTTAATATCAGGTCTCCCGGAATGGTAACATCAATCTTTGGCCCAGTGGGATCTTCGGGATTTATCGTTTGGTATTGGTAATTTCGAGTCAAGTGCCATCCTTACTTTAATTATACCCCATAACGCCAAAAAATCAACACAAATTCATTGTTGGCAAATAATTACAAATCACACACCTAGAGACAACCTGTTATATTTATGATCTACTTAGGTAAAACTCACTCTTTGTCGTCGAGGATTTCGAGACAGGCGAATTTTTTACCTTCGAGAAACTCCAAACTCGCCCCGCCTCCGGTGGAGATATGACTCATATGGTCTTCCAGGTCGAGTTGGGCGACCGCTGCCGCACTGTCACCGCCGCCGATGATACTGACCGCGCCGTTATCGGTGGCTTGGGCAATAGCTTGGGCAACTGCTTTGGTGCCGGCATCAAAGGGTTCCATTTCAAAAACCCCCATGGGCCCGTTCCAGACAATTGTCTTGGCATCGGCGAGTTTATCTGCAAATAGTTTGCAGGTTTCCGGCCCGATATCGACTCCCTGCCAACCGGCCTCGATATTACCCGTATTGACCTTATTTTCGGCGTGGGCCTTGAACTCGTGGGCCACAATATTATCCACCGGCAGCACGATTTCGCACCCTTGGGTGCGGGCCGAGGCGAGCAGATTGGAAGCAATTTCCAGCTTGTCTTCTTCACAGATGCTTTGTCCGACATCATAGCCCTGTGCCTTGAAAAAGGTATAGGCCATCCCCCCGCCGATCAGGATACGATCTACCTTATTGAGTAAGTTTACAATAACATTGATTTTATCACTTACTTTGGCGCCGCCCAGAATAGCGACGAAAGGTTTTTGAGGGTTGGCCAGCGCCTCACCCAGATATTTCAATTCCTTTTCGATCAGAAATCCGCATACCCGTTTGCCCGGTCCCAAAGCGGCCGGTACACCATACATGGAGGCATGTTCCCTATGAGCCGAGCCAAAAGCGTCGTTGACATAAACGTCGGCCAGTTCCGCCATTTGCTGGGAAAGTACCGGATCATTTTTTGTCTCTCCGGCATGGAAGCGGACGTTTTCCAATACGATGACCTCGCCGTCTTTCATGGCATCGACCATAGCCTTGACTTCCGGACCACAACAGTCCGGAGCCAGCTTGACTTCCTGATGCAATAACTCACTGAGACGCTGGGCAGCTGGAGCTAACGAAAATTTCTCATCGGGTATTCCCTTGGGCCGGCCCAGGTGGGACGCTAGTATTAAACGCCCCCCGCCTTCCAGAGCTTTTTTTATACTCGGCAGCGCCATCTGAATTCGCCGGTCATTGGTGATCCGGCAGTTTTCATCCAGGGGAACGTTGAAATCCACCCGCATAAACACGCGCTTGCCTTTTACATCAATATCGGCGATGGTTTTTTTGGCCATGTTTTTACCTTTCATCTCCACAATGCTTTGACTTTAGAGCATTCCAGCCAATCGCTTCATCAAATCGACACTGCGACAGGAATAGCCCCATTCATTGTCGTACCAACTGACCACATTGATAAGATTGGATGAACCTTTGGGAACCGTCATGGTCGAAAGGGCATCGAAGATGCTGGAATGATCATTACCGATGACATCGCTGCTGACGATGGGGTCTTCGCAATAAGACAGGATGCCCTTGAGGGGACCTTCAGCCGCGGCCTTAATAGCGGCGTTGATCTGCTCGATAGTGGCTTCTTTTTTAAGCTCTGCTTTGAGATCCACAACGCTGCCGGTAATGACCGGGACCCGCATGGCGAAACCGTCGAGTTTACCGTTCAGTTCCGGAATCACCTTGCCTACCGCGCGAGCCGCGCCGGTGGTGGTCGGAATGATATTGGCCGCAGCCGCCCGGGCCCGACGCAAATCACTATGAAAGACATCTGAAACGTTCTGGTCGTTGGTGTAGGCGTGAATAGTGGTCATCAAACCGCGTTCGATACCGAAGGTGTCATTAAGAACCTTGGCTACCGGTCCCAGACAGTTGGTGGTGCAACTGGCGTTGGATACGCAATTATGTTCGGGTTTGAGATCACCGTCGTTTACCCCCATGACGATGGTGGCGTCAATGGCATCTTTACTGGGTACGCTCAAGAGCACTTTTTTAGCTCCACCTTTGAGGTGATCGCCGTAGCCACCTTTGGCGCTTTCGCGCTCGCGGAAGACGCCGGTGGATTCCAGTACGATATCCGCGCCCAGATCGGACCAGGGCAGCTTGGCCGGACTTCTCTCGGCCAGGACCTTTATCTCTCGGCCGTTGATAACAAGATTACCATCTTTTACCGCTACGGTGCCCGGAAAGACTCCCATGACCGTGTCATATTTGAATAAATGGGCGTTCGTTTCCGGTGGGCAAAGGTCGTTGATCCCGACTACTTCAAATTCATCATTGCGTCGGTCCAAAATCCGCATGACCGTCCGGCCGATTCTACCAAAACCATTGATACCTATCTTAATGCGTGCCATATTCATAACTCCTTATCATATCTGTACATAGGTTAACATTCCAATCCGTTTAGCTTGTATAATTCAAGTTTGCATTCGCGATGGTAATTGTCAGCTTTTGGGCTCCCCAGTAGCCCAAAGCCTAGGGTCCGCTCAAAAACCAGGCTCCCAGCTTAGCGATGAACATGGTACTGTCAAGTAAAAATGATATCCTCTCAAGGGTAATTTGAGGTTGCGGGAATGGTAGGTTGACCCTCAAGGTAATTTCTCTGCCACAGCTCCAGCATCAGCAATGCCCAGAGCCGATGGCCATGGTCATCACTGCAGCGTTGATGTTCGTCCCACATACTTTCCAAACTCTTCTGATTGAGATATCCCCTCTCTCTGCTCCGTGATGACAAACACAAATCCTCAAACATTTCCCGCAGTTCCGTGCGAAACCACCGCCCCACCGGTACCCCAAAGCCTTTCTTGCTCCGCCGGTTAATCCTGGCCGGCAGCAGATCACTACAGCTCCGCCGGAGCACATATTTACTCTCTCTTCCATTGTGCCTATACAGCGTCGGCAGCGAATACGCCAACTCAACCACCTTATGATCCTGGAACGGCGCCCTGAGCTCTAATCCGATCGACATGCTCGCCCGGTCAACCTTGGTATTCAAATCTCCCGGCAAATACATGTTCCCGTCGGCCCGCATCGCCCCGGCCATAAGTTGACAGCCATCTTCCTCGCTGGTCCCGGTTGTGGGAAAATAATCAGCCAGATAATTCCACTTGGGCAAATCGAAATCATTATCGCAAAGGGGGGAAAGTAATTCCTGCACCATATCCGGATCAAATAGCGACAACCATTTCAAATAGCGCGCGCCCGGCGGCAGATTCACAGCCCTCATAAGGCGGCAAAGATTCCGCGTTCGCGAACGATACTCACCCGAGCCAAGTTTTTCCCAGCAGCGACTCCGTGCCAACCAGCTCAACAAACTGCTTCTCCGCATCCACGCGGAAATCCTCAAAGCCTTATACCGGTCATAGCCCCCAAAACATTCATCCCCTCCATCACCGCTTAGGGCAACCGTTACCCGCTTGCGGGCCAGATGGGCCAGATGAAACGTCGGCAGCGCGGAACTATCCGCGAACGGCTCATCGTAAAAGTAGCTCAGCTTCAGGATAGTTTGGACACAGTCGGCTGAGTCGATTTGTTCCTCGTGATCGCTGCCGAACCTCTCCGCCGCCAATCGGGCATAAGACAGTTCATTATACAGTTGTTCGTTAAAACCGATTGCACAAGTCTTAACTGGTTTTTTTTCTGCCTGATTCATCAATCCCACAATGATTGTCGAATCCAGCCCCCCCGACAAAAACGCCCCCAGCGGAACATCACTTATCATCCGCATTTTGGTGGCCTGCAATAATTCTGCCCGGATTTGTTGGGCAGCTTCTTCTATGTTTCCTTTATAGCCGACCTCGCTCGGTATCGACCAATACCGCCGTGGTGTTATACTGTTAATAGAATCCGCTGTAATTGTTAAGGTATGTGCCGGGGGCAACTGCCTAATATCTGCAAAGCCGCTCATCGGCGCCGGCACATAACCCAGCAACAGATATTGCCCCAGCGCCGCCTTGTTCATCCGCCGGGGAAAATCGTCCGTTTGTACAATTGCCTTGCATTCCGAGGCAAAGACGAATCTTCCCTTGTGCACACCGTAGTATAGAGGCTTTTGTCCCATCCGGTCCCGGGCCAGGAACAGTTCCTTTTTTTTCTGATCCCACACGGCAAAGGCAAACATCCCCCGCATAAATTCCACACAGCGCGGGCCATATTCCTGGTAGAGATGCAGTACCACCTCGGTATCACAATTTGTCCGAAACCTATGTCCAATTTCTTCCAGGTCTTTTTTCAATTCCTGAAAGTTATAGCACTCCCCGTTATAGCATATCCACAGACGCCCCTCTTCGTCGCCCAGGGGCTGCCTCCCACCTTGCGGATCTATCACCGCCAGCCGCCTGTGCGCCAAACCGCACATTTGGCTCTCCCGATCGATATATATCCCTTCGTCGTCCGGTCCCCGATGGGCCAGGGCCCGTCCCATCCGCTCCAGCTCCGCCTGTTGGGGTGGCCGCTGGTTCCCATAATCTATTATGCCGGCAATTCCACACATACAGCTATATCATAAGAAAAAAAGGGTTTACCCGCCAGTAACTCTTCTTTACTACCAACATATTTGACTTTTACCTTTTTAAATCTTATCTATTTTAAACCGAAACTATTTAGTGAATAGGTTTATCGGACAGGTACCGATAACCTATCTAAACCTGAAACCTGGAAAATCGACTCATATAAATCAATTCGGTATCGAAATCCGTCTCTTTTAAGAAAAGATGTAGTGTCAGTTGTGTCTCTATGCAAAGGAGAGAAAGCCATGAAGACCATTCAACTCTCGGACGAACTCTACGAAAAACTCAAAACTTACGTTGTGGACCCCTTTGATGACACCCCCGATGTTGTGCTCGGTCGTATCGTCCAGATCGCTGATAAAGCCAAACAACGCTGGTCTCCGCTTGATGATTGCCAACAATCCACCCCACAGCAGCAGCCCAAAGACTATAAGGAACTGCTCAAAGAGATGGAAGGCTCCCACGGCTCCGAAGAAAATCTGCCCGAGCTCAGCGTAACCCCCGGCTAACAGCCGGCGCATCTATATAGCCATAGCTTACCTGTCCCTTACAGATACTATCCATCAGCGGTATCTCGTCCGGAGATGGTACGTCTAATCCGCTTTGCTGTTTCTGGGGGTTAGTTTCATCTTCGACAGGCAGGATGCTGTATTGGAACAATTTGTTGCGCAACAGCCATCTAGCCAGCAATGCATAACCTTTGCTTAGAGGATGGCTGGCGTCGGCGTAAAGTTCGCCAGGCAAGACGGGTGGAATGTAATAGTCGATATTGTTTTGCTGAAACCATTCCTCTAATCCGCTTTTTATGTTTTTGTACGCGGCCAGACTGGATTCTTCCATCATATGCTCATTAATGGGCCCCACCATCACAAAAACATTATTGCCCCGTTTGCGTAAAAGTTCTACCGTCTGACGGAAGAACTTCCATTGCAACGAGCTTGCCGGATCAACCCAGCCAAAGTCCTGCCTCGTCATACCCCGTTCTCTCCAGGTCCTCTGCTCATACGAGCGTTCTTCGTCTGAGCCGGCCGGTTTAAATTTGAACACCCCCAGGGGATTCTCGTTTGGATGTTCCAGACACCACCCCGCCGGTTCCAGGTTATCGAAATACACCTGCCGCAGGTGCGCCGCCCAACTGAAAAGGGGGATCTTGCGCTCCAGCACAATACCGATCTTATTTGAGGCAGTCTCCCTGTAACAGGGGATCTTCGGAAAAAATTGGGGAACCAGTCCGGGATGATTAAAGTGAAACTCTTTTTCAGATTGGAGATCATGTTTTAGTGAACTCATCCATATAGGATTGAGATGTAGGATAACATTTTTCCCGGTAATATCCCGCCCGTAATATTTTATCAACCCCGCCAGCGCCGCCGGATGAATACCGTCAACTCCCAGGTTGGCGAATTGTTTCCCGTCAAAGTAATCATTGAGGTGTCCCGTCAGCGTATCCCGCGCTTTTACATAATGACCCCAGATAAACGAGTCGCCTATTACCAGCGTATCATATTTACACGCAGATCGGCGGGCCCAGCGCTGATATAACCAGTAATCATTACTGAGGGTATAAGGAATACGGTAATTGCCGCCGGGCCTGAACTTTTCGGATTGTTCCCAGACCGAAGGGATTAGAAATGATAGGATAAATATTATTACCCCCGCTACGATCCATTCCCGCCCCGACAGATATAACAAATTGGAACTAAATGGTATTCCCGTCACCGCTGCGCTTGGACTTGCGTGACTCTCCTTCATTGTAATATCAGTGTCAGCCTGTCTTATCATTTTTAAAACACCATATTTATTAGCCGGAGTCCGGGTTAGAATTGCTGATAGATAAAGGCCTGACCACCCGAGCTGGTACAAATTGCCAGATAAAGTATCATTAATATAAAGATAGTAAGACGCACCGCGGCGGGCGTAAGTATATATCGCACTCGTGATTCATAAACAAGCTGATACAGCCACACCATAAAAATAAAGAACAAAAGTAATAACGGAAATCCCGCCCCCGCCCAGCCGGATGAAAATATCCGACAGATAATCAGCAGCGCCTCATTTATATTTTCAGCCCGGAAAAATATCCAGCCCAGACAAACAAATAGAAAAACCCATAGCTGCTTGAGTACCTTCGGAATTTTATTTTGATATAAAGTGCTTCGTTCCAGATCCCTGGTCAATATTAACCCCAGTCCGTGCAGGGCGCCCCAGACAATAAAGGTCCACCCCGCCCCATGCCATAACCCCGCAATAATAAATGTCAGAAACAGATTTCTATACGTGTTAAATCTCCCCTTGCGATTCCCACCCAGCGGAATATACACATAGTCACGAAACCAACTGGACAAACTGATATGCCAGCGATGCCAGAAGTCCCCCAGCCCCGTCGCCAGATAAGGATTATTGAAGTTGAGCATTACTCGAATTGACATCATACGGGACAGTCCCCGTGCCATATCAGTATAACCGCTGAAATCAAAATATATCTGCCAGGCAAACGCAAAGGTCGCCAATAGTAAAGCCGGTGCTTGATAATCACCGGGCATGCCATACACTCGATCAACATAAATGGCTAAATAATCCGCCAACGCCACCTTCTTAAACAGCCCCACCACAAAAAGTGATAACCCCTCGGCCATGTCCCCAGACGATATTTGCGGACGACTGCGCAGTTGCGGCAGAAGATTTTTCGCACGTTCAATGGGACCCAGTATCAGGATGGGAAAAAAGGACACAAAAAGGGCATGGTTGATGAAATTTCTCTCTCTTTGCACCTGGCCGCGATAACAATCGACCACATAGCCGATGGATTTGAAAAGATAGAAAGAAATACCGATGGGAAAAAATAAGTCCGGCGCTTCGAGAGTATAACCAGCACCCAGCCTGTTTAAAAGGATGTTGATATTGTCCGTGAGAAAACCTGCATACTTAAAAAAGCTCAAAAGGGCCACACTGTTAAGAATACTGAGGACCAGCCAGAGCTTTTTTCCCTTGAGCTTGTCCATCAACAGCAGCATAAGATAGTCGAAGCAGCTCGCATAGCCGATGATCAGCACAAAACGCAAATCCCACCAGCCGTAAAAGATATAGGAAACCAACAGCAGCCATAGATTGCGGAAACGGGTATTCCTAAGCGCAAGGTACACCAGATAGGCGCCCAGGAAAAAGGGCAGAAATATCCAGCTATGAAACATCATCTTCGGATAGCTCTTCCTTTTCTTCTATGGGGCGAGGTGGTCCTGGAGGACACGGTAGAGCCATTCCCGTTCGGGCTCAGCCAAGCCTTTCCCGATTTCAATACGTTGGGACTTATAGTCAAAATAAAGCCGCTGTCGCTGTCCTATGCGATCCAGGGTGAGGTTTTGAATGTCGGATCCCGAAAACAAGCCCTGTCTTTTCCCGCTTCTGACAATATTGGTGGTTGACTCCCCATCGCTGTTGATAGTATGTTTCTGATAGGTACCCTGTTCGAAGGAAATGGAGTGATTGGATAACAGTGTCAGCTTAGTGGGTTTGGAAGGGGTGAATATAAGAATGAGCATGCGGCTGGCAAAAAGACCTCCAACAGTCCAGCCGCCCAGCCAAAACAGCAGAAACAGGTTTACAAACAGATTCCATTCTCCTTTCTGCCAGTTTTCGATCAGGGATTTAATGGCGAAATATTCACCGCAAGACCAACCGCCCAGCCAGAAAAGTATAAACAACCCACTACCGATCTCGGCCAGACTACGGCTTTTGTGATCGAACCAGGATATCTGGTTGCCCTTCAAGCTGGGCTCGATCTTAAATTGACTTCCTTCGGGAACATTCATGACGATATCATTATGCCAAGCGTTGGAAAATTATTGCTGACAATCCCCTACAGAGAAATAGTGTTTGGTAAGCACTGCTGCCGACCTAGTACAACCCAACCTCTAGCTTGACCGTTGTGCAATGAGCTCACGTACTTTTGAGATTAGATCGTTGGGGATCTCCATAAATGTCTGAGATTGGTCTTCGTGGGCTGCTTCATCTTCCGCAACGGCTTCAGTTTCGGTTTGCGACTCATAATGCGCCAACACTTCCTGTACCCGCTTCTCATCCCATCCTGGAGGGAATTTGTTCTTGTTCATTTTCGTACTCTCCGACGTCGATATGCCTTTAATGGTTTTCCCGTTAGTTCATATGCCGTAATCACAAAAACACTGTCAGGTTCCGGATCAGGAACGTATATGACTCTCAGATATCGCCCGTTTTCCGTTTGTCCAATGGCTATTCGAGAACCGTGCGCACCCGGGCGATCCTCACCCGGATGATTTAAAACATACTCTACTTCAGACTGATTCACATTATGTTTATAAATGTGAGGATGCCCAACGTCTTGATCAATTTTAGTACCGAGCTTGCACGCTTCTTCTCCACGTTGACTTGCCATAAATAACAATATCGAAAATAACGTAATTACCGCTAATGGTCAAGAGAAAAAGACTTTGGTTTTATCTTCCTCACGCAGCGAAAGCCGATCGCATCGCTTGTATGGCAGGTATCATTGATTGATGGATCACCGCTGCGATACGAGCAGCGGCAGGTGTCGGCTCCGTTGTTCCAGGCCCCGCCCCGTAAAACATGCTGCCTGCCCTTTGCCGGCCCCCGGGGATTTTTCTCCGGGCTACTCTGATAATAATCCCGCTCGTAAAAATCATGACACCATTCGGCGACGTTACCCAGCATATCATGCAATCCCCAGGGATTGGGCCCTTTTTCCCCGACCGGCTGAGTCTTTTTAAAAGAGTTATCCGCAAACCAGGCATAGTTTTTCAAATTGCGAGGTTCATTGCCAAAGAAGTACTTAGTTTTTGTGCCGGCTCGACAGGCATATTCCCATTCCGCCTCGGTGGGCAAACGATAACCATCCGCCTGGAAATTGCACTCGCCGGTTTTCAAATCGTAACACGCTTCTAGTCCCTCCGCCCGGGAACGTTCATTACAATACTCGATAGCGTCGGTCCAGGTCATCTGTTCCACGGGCCGGGCTGGGTCTTTGAAGTGTGACGGATCGGGCAGGGGAAATCTTTTATATAATTCTTGCGTCACTTCAAATTTATCGATCAGAAACGGCCCCAGCCACACCTTATGCACCGGCCTCTCGTCAGCAGCACCTTCCTCCGAACCCATCTCAAAGAACCCGCCGGCCAGCGATACCATCTCGATACCACTTTTGGTCTTGATCACTGCCGGCCTGACTGCAGAATCTTCCGTTTCACTCTTACGGCAATTGATACCGCCATAAAACATTAATGTAAGCAGCAATAACAGTCTGATGGTTCTATTGTCGGCTTGCAATAATACCATTCTTTGAACCTCTCAAATAATCATACTATTTGAAAGAAAGATATGCTCCTAAGGTGAACCGGCAGCATGTTGAAGCATTTCCTTACAGCGTTTGCGCAGCTTATGGAGAATCCTCTGGTATTTTTTAGCCGATGCGAGGTTTTCAATTTCGTGCGGATCAGTTTCCAGATCGAATAGTTCCTCAACAATAGGCGTCTGATTGCTGTAAAGGATATATTTCCACTTTTTAGTGCGAATCCCTTCAATCATGGGATAGTGTTGCTTGTTGGTTGGCGTGTCGAAACAAAACCTATTTTCGCAAAAGAAGTCCTCCCGCCAGGGTATTTTGTTATTATTATTAACCAGTGGCAGCAGACTCCGTCCCTGTATCGTCTTCGGAACAGGACATCCCGCCAGAGATAAAATAGTTGGGGCCATATCAAGGTTCAGGGTTAGTTCCGGACATTGGCGGTTACGTTCATGTTGATCCAGGCGGGGATCGTAGATGATCAGAGGAATGCGGATCGATTCTTCGTAAAGAAGCTCCTTACCGCCCAGCATATGATCACTCTGGAGATCACCGTTATCGCTGAGGAAGATTATTACCGTATTATGTTCGAGATGAAGCGTTTTTAGGGCCTGGCGAATTTTACCAACGGCTGTATCCACACCCGTTATTAGCCGGTAATATTGCTTCATAGTTTGCTGGTAGAGTTCGGGTGTGCCATAGCGTCTTTGCCAGTAGCCGTATCCGTGGGCGTGGGCGTTGCCTGTTTTGACACAGTCCGGCAGGCGGTCAAAGTATTTCCAATCAGCGGTACGAGGTAGGGGGATGTTTGCGTCCGCGTAGAGATCGTCAAAGGCAGGGTCCGGTTCAAAAGGTGAGTGAGGAGCCTTGAAACTAATTGACAAGCAAAAAGGCTGATCGTGGGAACAGCCTTTGAGAAACTCGATTGCTTGTGAGGCCATAATCTCAGTGAGATGCCTTCCCGATTTGCCTTCCGGGAAAAAATCCCCTTGCCCCTTAAAACCGTGCCAGACATCGAATTGATTTATGGGCAGCTTTGCTTCATATTTGACCCATAGTTTGCAGTCCCAATCCTCATAGCTCCGTTCTGGAGGATGTGGACCAAGGGCCACACCGAATTTGCCGATGAAACCGGTGCGATAACCGGCATGTCGCAGAAGAACCGGATAGCTTTGCTCAAAATGGGTTTGACTTAACGGTCCGGTATTGAAATTACAACCGTGAAAACGTTCATAGGTGCCGGTAAATATACTGGCTCTGCTGGCGGCACATATGGAACTGGTAACAAAAGCATTGGTGAATCGCACGCCCTCACGAGCCAGTTCATCAATTTGAGGGGTTTGTACAATCGGGTTCCCCGCACAGCCCAGGGCATCCCACCGCTGATCATCGGTGAGCAACAAGATAATATTTGGTTTGCTTTTTTGGTTGAATTTTGCACGGGCAAAATTACCCTCGGAAAAGGCGATTGTGGCTGGGATACCCCCAGTTAGAATTTTTAAAAATTCTCTGCGATTATGTATGCTCGATGATAGCATACCTGATTTTAACTAATTATACTAGATTGGAGCAAGGACAATATATTCAAAATAATAATGCGCACAACTGCCTAGGGCATTATAGAACAAAGAGAAACAGTACTTGCAAGAATTGCTCGTCACTATAAAATTAAGGATGTACATCAATATTAACGCCGAGTCGATCCGACCCGGCTGTCCCCGCAAAGATGATATTAAAATGAAACAAAGGCCAATTTTACCTTTTCTCCTGTGGTTAATACCTGTTTTCATTTTAAGTACCGGTTATACAAACTTTGCTAATGGTGATGATGTAATATTGAAACAAGCTGCTGTTGAGCCCACCCCCTCCCTGCTGCCCCGGCCTAAAATATACACTCCCAGGCCGGGCACATTCTCTGCCCCTGAATCTCTACGATATAATACTGTCCCGGGGCTGAGCCCCGAGAGCATTAAGTTAGTTTTGCACAACGCCTTTACCCTGGAAGAAACCCCTGTCGAGAAGTGCCAAGATGCAAATTTACAACTCGTCCTGACAGACACTCTGCCCCAGAGCGACTCTCCCCAGGCATATAAATTAGTGATTCAAACGGATCGTATAACCATAAGCAGTCCCAGCAGCAACGGTATTTTAATGGCGCTGCATACCCTCGCGCAATTGGCCCTGGACGCTGCTTTCCCCTGTTGTGAAATAATTGATTCACCACACATAAAAACCCGTATCGCCCATATCACCTATTGCCACGTCCTGGAATCGATGCCCTACAATGTTCCAGACTTCGATGCTTTAATGCAGCTCATCGATCGGTTGGCCTCCTTAAAATATAACGCGGTACTATTGGAATTAACGGCCCTTTTCCCTTACCAGAAACATTCCCCAGTTAGCTGCGCCATTGCCTTCACTCCCGAGCAAATTAGAACCCTGCGCGATAGGCTTCAGTTATACCACATGGAGATAATCCCTTTTATTCAATGCCTCGGTCACGCTTATGAAGTTTTACGCCACGAAGAATATACCCCCTACCGGGAACTCTCCGAACAAACCCAGCAATACTGCCCCACCAATCCGCGCGTAGTAGATTTATACATGGAATTTGTCGATGAATGGCTGCGTTATTTCCCTGACGTTAAGCGCTGGCATATAGGTGCCGATGAATGCCGCCAACTGGGTCAATGTCCCCGCTGCGCCGCCAAGCTCAAACAGCAGGGTGTTTCCCGCTTATATGTTGACCATATCGCCCAGGTTGCCGAAAGACTGCACCAAAAAGGTATTACTCCTTTGGCCTGGGGCGATATGCTCGAACATCACCCCGAAGCTTTGTCAGCCTTGCCGCGCTATCTTACCTTGGTTTACTGGAACTACCGGATGCCCAATTTCCCTCGCCCCTATCCTGTGGGCAAATGGCTTGATGCCGGCTTCGATATAATCAACGCCTGTGGCATAAGGTTCGGCGCTCATGGCACGGAGTTAAGCGTTTATTATCCTATTGCCGCCCGCGGTATTCAAAATCTCATCCCCCGTACCTATAAGGATGGCCTCGACCAGGTACTGGTTTGCAACTGGATGAAGGGGAGTCCGCACGAAAATACCGATTTTGGTTACGCCATGGCTGCGGATTTATGCTGGGACACTTCTGTAACCACCGCAGACTTCGAAAATCGTTATGCTGCCGTTACCTTTGGCCTAAACAGTTCCCGCATATGTCGAGCTTACTATCTCCTGAGCCTATGGCTCCCCTACGCCGAGCCGGTTCAAAACCACATGGTGGACCGACTTGACCGGCTCAATGTCTCCGGTTTGAAATTTCCGGAAAAGTGGAGTACTTACACCACTGCCAAAAAACAGCCGCAGGTATTGGCTGATCTGAAACACGCTCAGGAAGCGGCCCATAAAACCCTGCAGTTGTTACACCGTATTGCTCCTCATTGCACCCGAGGCCAAAGACAAATAGATCTTCTGCAGATGAGCGCCGAGTGTATTAACGCTAAGGCCCAATTTGCCCTGATGCTCCACGAAGGCTTCGACCTGGAACAACACAAAGTATCTACCGAAAAATTTTTGAACTGGTGCTCCCGTCAGCCCATCGTCTTGCGCCGCTGGCAGAACGCCCAAGCCAAACACCTCTACCTGCTCAGCCAATCAGGTTTTCAACCGGTAGTCAAACTTACCAATGAAATGATGTTTGAAAAAGCCGAGTACGATTCCTTAGTCGAGATGGGCAATCGCCTGGCCCATAAAATTGTACCTGGAAAAACACCCGAACAGGTGGCCCTTAAATACCTGTGTAATTCCGGTACCCCTTATCAAAGGGGCCTGGAACATGGATATGTATTTAAAGATGATATTCAACAACTAATTCAAAAATACTGCCCTAAAACCAGTACGTCTCCTTCGCCCCAGGAAATAAAACTGCAGAACAGAATGCTGTCCTATGTGTCCGACCGTTTCCCCGCCGTCATTGCAGAGATGCAAGGTATCGCCGCCGGCGCGGAAGTCTCTTTTGATGACATATTTCGGCTCAACTCTTTTAACGCCGTCCGCCCCCTCAAAAATAATTCCTGTTGTTCCACCGCCTTAGTAAGGGGCCCTGACGACTTTCTTCACGTACTCAAGACCTCTGATATTAGTCCCGCTACCCGCTCTCCATTGTTATTACGACGTGTCTGGGACGGACAAAATGATTTTTATGTAATCGGCTGGGTGGGCACTCTCTGGGTCGAAACTGCCTTTACTTCCCAGGGCCTGGCGGTTGCTGTCAATTCGGCCCCGACTGAACCCAACCAAACCGGCTCGGGCATCCCCCAGCACTTTGCCGTCTATCCCCTGCTTTTCGGCTGCCAAACCGTCTCGGAAATGAAAGAAAAACTAACTCAAACCATGCTCGCCGGCAAAGGCCTGATTATTGGCTTGGCCGACGCCAGGGGATCTGCTGCTATCGTGGAAAAATCAGGCACCTTACAGGCGATTTTTGACCTGTCTAAAGATGTCCCTGGTATCATCGCTACTAATCGTTTTAATGCACCTTCCCTGCAACCGTTTAATGCTTCTCGGGGCGCAAAATCCCTGGCCAACTGCCAGGCACGCGAGCAGAACTTTTCCCATTGGCTTTCGCGCCAAAATAAAAATTGGACCGAAAATTTACCTCCCGATCAAAAATCTCCCACCCGTACCCGGTTCTTTAATGCTATTAAAATATTTTCAGCGTTTTTAGCTGACACCACCGGCCCCGGCGCCCTCTGTCAAACCGGCAAAAAAACTCAGATCGGTACTACCGAGTTTGCTGTTATCCTCTCCCCTGCCTATAACAAATTTCAACTTACCGGCCTGCCGCCCTCTTTTCAAAAATATCTCACCTGGGATTTCCTGGACCAGGCAAGTCCCTCCGATTACTAAAGGCCTGCAAATATGAAAAGAACCTCACTCGTTATCTTATTGCTGCAATTTATGGCAACCTGTACTTGGGCCCAACCTCAACCGCGTCTGATCGCCCATTGGAAACTGGATGGAAACTGTTTGGATTCCGCCGGCTCAAACGATGGAATAAACAAAAACGTAACCTTTGTCGAAGGTATCGACGGCAGAGAAAACGGGGCGGCATTTTTCAGCGGTCATGATTGTTTCATAAAAGTACCTGATAGTGACACTTTTAATTTTGCTGCCAATACCTTCAGCATTTCTTTATGGGTTAAGGCCCAGGATACTGCCGCGGTTTTCGGTGACCTTATCCAAAAGTATGATCCTGTATCCCGCCGCGGCTTGAATGTTTACCTCGCCGGCAGCTCCCCCGGCTATGACTCTGCCTCGGACGTCCGCAATGTACATTTTGGAATTGATAACGGTATTGTTTCCGACTGGTCCGATTGTGGCAAACCTTCCCCGACCGTCCCACTTATTACTACTCTTGTGGTTTATAAAAATAACCTCTATGCCGGCATTGCCGCCGCTGACCCTCCCGATCATGCTGGCCGTGTCTTTCGCTACGCAGGCGAAAAACAATGGATTGACTGCGGACGCCTCGGCCATGATGTTCTTACCCCTTCCATCCAATCAATGATTGTGCACCAGGGCGTGTTATATGCCGCCACCGGCACCTGGGATTGGCAAAAAGGCAGTAAAGGCATGTTTGGCCCCGTTGGTGTATATCGTTACCAGGGTGGTAAAAGTTGGCAATGCTGCGGCCTGGTCGGTCAAGGCTCCCGATTACTTTCTTTGGCATCTTATAACGGCAAACTGTACGTTACTGATGATCGCGACAAAATATTCTGCTACGAGGATAATAAATGGATTTGCTGCGGTGAACCTGAAGACGAACGTCAGGTAAACGCGCTGGGTGTATTTAACGGACATCTTTATGGCGGCACCCAGGGTTCCATCTATCGCTATGACGGTGACAGCCGGTGGACTTGCGTAGGTAAGCAACCGTTTGGCATAACCCAGGTCCATAAAATCCAGGTACATCAGGGAAACATGTATATCGGCACCTGGCCCTGGGGACAGGTGCTTCGTTATCAGGGCCCTGACAACTGGATCGATTGCGGCTCCATCGGCATAGGTAGAGATTATGGCACAGATGAGGTAATGGAGTTGATCACCTATAATGGCAAACTCTATGGCGGCGTTATACCCCAGGCCGAGGTTTATCGCTACGAAGGTGCTCAGAACTGGACTTTAATGAAGCGTTTGGTTACGCGTGCAGACTGGACCCGCGAAAACTGGCGCAAAGTCATGTATGCCCGCTCCCGTGTCCCCTGCATGACCATTTATCAGGGTAAATTATTCGCCGGCACCGGCAATTGCTTCGCACGCTGTGAGCAAAATCTACCTTTCGAACTGGGCAGAATTTATTGTATGGAAGCGGGCCGTAATGTCTCTCTGGATGATGACCTGGGTTCCACGTGGAAACACCTGGTCCTTCTCCGCGCCGATGATTGCCTCAGGCTCTATGTCAATGGCGACCTGAAAAAGTCCTCGTCAGCCTTTAATCGCACTGATGACTTTAACATCTCCAACGATCAGCCCCTTTTGATTGGTTTCGGTTCCCTGAACTATTTTCACGGTGTCCTGGACGATATCCGTGTTTACCAGGGTGTCTTGCCCCCCCAAAAGGTCCAATTACTGTTCAATTCCATGCCCAAATCCACTTCACCCCTGAACCCTGCCAAAAAATTGTAACCATCAGCCTATTGCCATATTTCAGGATAATGTTAATATAGTGAAAGAGAAGTTAGTAAATAGTTTAGAGACAAGAGATAAGCATTTTTAGTGTGGGCTGGGAGCCTTAAGTTTTATGGCTCTTTAGGGTTGGGCATTTCCGGAGCATTGGAGAAGAAAAGGGTCGTAACGTGTTGTTTTAACGCCTGTTATGGTGTTTAAAGTATTTTTCTCACAGATGTCGATACTAATAGAGAGTTTTCTCCCCTCCGGAAAACATCGAGCTGTCTCCGGGCACTCGGTGTTTTCTTTTTTTTATCCCATCCGCATGTTAATTGCATAAAATATATAGTGCATATTTGAAATAACATGAAAAATGTTATTTTTAGAAAATAAAAATATAGAAAAAATCATAGAAAATCAGAAGAAACCATCAAAAAAACAGAAGAAATCAACAGAAAACAGAAGAAATAAAAAGAAATCATTACTTTCCACCCCTTTTTCACTACTTTCCTCAAAGGCAAAACACTATTACCAATATTCATAAATATTTGTAAAATAACAAGATAAACACTCAAAACCGCCCCCAAACTCCCCGCAGAGGACAAAAAGTGACCCAAAATCACGACATCCAAGACCAAAAATTAGCCGCCGCCGTCCAATCCGCCCTTTTGAACTGTGCGACCCCCCTGTGCAAATCGGGCCGGATTATAGTGAAAAACCGGATGTGTACCGATGTGGGAGGCGATTTTTATCATTTTTCGCAATTACATGATGACCAGATAGCCTTTGCCTTGGGCGATGTGATGGGACATGGGACCTCTGCAGCCCTGATTATGTCGGTAATTATGGGTTGGTTGCGCAATGACCGGGAGAATTATTCCCGCCCCGGGCGGATTGTGGAAAATATCAATAATTTACTTCTCCAGCTGGGCGAGCAGGTCGATCGTCCCATCATTTGCAGTATGATCTATGGCGTTGTCGATCTGCCCAGTGGAAATTTGTTCTACATTAATGCCGGCCACCCCTACCCGATAATTTGTAATCGGCACAAGTGTAATGCCCAAAAATTGGGAACCACAACGATGTTGCTGGGCGTACAGGGCGGCATAATGGGGGAATCCTGCCACCAGTTCTCCCGCAACGACCGGGTAGTCTTATATACCGACGGTTTAACAGATGCTACTAATAGTCGTGATGACATATTTGGCCGGGAACGTTTGAGCCAGGTGGTCCGGGAAGGGGCCGGGCTAAGTGGGGATGAACTGGCCCGAAAGATTTTTGGTCAAATCGATGATTATCAGTATGGTAAAGAACCTCAAGACGACCAGACACTGGTAGTGATTGACTTTGATAACGTTGCGTCAAATGATTAGTGGGCAACCAATTGTTTTAATATACCTGCGTTTTACGAAATCAAATCATAGATGTTGCGATGGACAGGTTGGGTAATTATGATAACATAGCATCAGAATGTCCGGCGTATTAAGGCGATGGCATGGCTAATACGAATAAGATCAATAAATTCTTCAAAGAGGCACTTCTGGAAACCGTACCATGTGCGGTTTTTATCGTCGATACCAATGAACAGATCGTCTTTTGGAACAAATCCGCAGAGAATCTAACCAAGTTCAGCTCCGAAGAAATGGTGGGTGAAAACTGCCTGAAGCTGCACCTTAATATCTGTACGACCAAGGACAAAACCATGCTGGATAGTTTTTGTCCACTGCGCTCAGGAACGGAGGGAGGGGAGATAGAATGCAATATTAGGCGTAAAGACGGGGTATTGGTGCCGGTGATTCGCAGGAGTAAGACGGTCTATAGTGACAAGGGCGAGTTGATCGGGGCTATAGAGGCTTTGGTTGATGTAAGTCTTATCAAACGGGCCCGGAGCGAAATCCGCAATCTTAAACGTGAGATCGCCCAGAGCGGCAGGTTCGGAGAGCTGGTGGGCAGTTCGCCGGAGATGCGGAAGCTCTACGACAGGATGATGATGGTAGCCGATACCAATGCCAATATTGTTATCGAAGGGGAAACCGGAACCGGTAAAGAGCTGGTGGCCCGGACCATACATAGTGAAAGCGCGCGGACTGATAATATATTCCTGGCGATCAATTGCGGAGCGGTGCCGGAAACGCTGCTGGAGGCGGAACTTTTCGGTCATAAAAAAGGGGCGTTTACCGGAGCGGTGGCCGATAGAGCGGGATGTTTTGAAACGGCATCAGGGGGGACGTTGTTTCTGGATGAAATTGCAGAGATGCCGCTGGCATCACAAGTAAAATTATTGCGGGTATTACAGGAAAATGAAATAACACGGGTAGGGGATAATGAGCCGCTGGCGGTCGATGTGCGGGTAATGGCGGCTACCAATAAGATTCTTTCGCAGCAGGTGCAGGAGGGAAAGTTTCGGGAAGACCTTTATTACCGTCTCAATGTGGTGAATATAAAAGTACCGCCTTTACGCAAGCGCAGGGGTGATATCGCTGATCTGGCGGCGCATTTCATTAAACAATTCAACAAGAAATACCACAAAGACATACAGGGTTGTACGCCGGAGGTGTTGGATTTTCTGATAAACTTTGATTGGCCGGGGAATATTCGGCAACTGGAACATGCGCTGGAACATGCCTTTGTCGTAACAGGGGGCGCTAATCATATTATTGAAATGGAAAGTCTGCCGGGTGAAATCACGGCCCGCAAAGAAGCCGGAGTAAGCGAACCTGCGCAGCACTCAAGTAGTTTCGATGGGCTGGATGAGAAAACGCAAGTAACCCAAGCCTTGCAAAAGGCCAACGGAAATAAGGCCGAGGCGGCGCGTTTGCTGGGTATGACCAGGGCAGGGCTGTATAAAAAAATAAAACGGTTAGGGGTGTAAACTCACATCTATTGGAAGCGCATACTGTGGCACAAGTATGCGCAAACCATGCGATTACTTATCCATTTATTTTTACGAAAAACATTGGCTCTATACGTATAACTACGTGTAATACAAAAACTTATGTCATTATAGGCATTTGTGTCGCAGCTTTGGCATGTGGTTTGATATGTAAGTATCCGGATGTGACACGGATGAATAATAAGTGTGCCAAGGATGGTAATTATAAACGGATATAGGAAAACGTTAGTTTACAGTTTTAATGAGGTGACATATGTTAAGACATGAAAATAGCTTGGTAGAGTTGGAAGAGAGCAATTTTGACAAATCTGTAGAGAAAGGTGTAACGCTGGTTGATTTCTGGGCACCATGGTGCCGACCTTGTCTGATGCAGGCGCCGATTTTAGAGGAAGTTGCCCAGCTGGTATCAGAACGGGCGACAGTGGCCAAGGTGAATGTCGATGATGAAGCGGGCCTGGCTGAGCGATTCGCGGTGCAGGGTATTCCTACATTGATTATCTTCCAGGACGGAAAACCAGTGAAACGGCTGGTTGGTGTTCAGTCCAAGCAAATTCTGGTTGAAAGTATCGAAACGTATTTGTGAGAGTTGCTGCGAGAGAGGGGGCAGCAAGGGTAGAACAGAAAATCTTATAATGGAACAGGAGTATTATTATGGTAGAACATGAAGCAAATAAAGTACAGCCGGTACAAAAACGCAGTGTATGGCCGGCCGCTATAGGAGGCGTGGTAATCGGCATGATCTTATGTGCCGTACTGATGTTCAGCCTTATGCCTTCGATGATGATCGTGACCAAGGAATGCAAGCTGGGATTCGACGAGACGGTGGCAGAACTTACCAAAAGGATCCCGGAGAAGGGTTGGGTGATTTCCGGCGGGAAACCAATGGACATGAACGCGGCCATGGCGAAGCATGGGGTGGAATTTAAGCCGCGCGTAAAACTTATCAAATTGTGCAAGGCGGAATACGCCAAGAGTGTGTTGACGACGGATCGATATGTCTCTTGTTTGATGCCTTGCAGCATGGCGGTTTGGGAAGGTGATGACGGCAAGGTGTATCTTTCGGAGATGAATATGGGGCTGATGGCCAAGATGTTCGGGGGCAATATCGGTAAGATTATGGGAGGCAAGGTCGTCGAAGATGAAAGTGCCATGCTGGAAGGTCTGCTGAAGGAGTAATGTTTTTCAGAAGGTCAGACAATGGTGTCAAGGGGGATGCCGGTTTTTTAAATTCTCAAGTCGAACCTTGAAGAATGCAGGAATCGGTATATGATAATCAGGAGATATAATTATGCTCCGGATAAATCAAGAGAGCTGCCAAGGATGTGGTTTGTGTATTGGTATTTGCCCGGTGCAGGTGATTCGAAATAACGAAGCGGGAAAGCCTAAAATACACAATGACCGGTGTGTCCGTTGCGGTATGTGTCGCGATATATGTCCGGCGGATGCGATAAAAGATGATCGCTAAAATCCTCGCAGAAGCTGTCGAGAGCAATGCAGGGCAGGAAAGGAGTGCTTTCGCACTTTTGACTGTTGAATATTCCGACATAATTGTCAGAAAGGGCCTATGGAAACCGATAGCTGATTTTAATAATTTTCGGGGGATTATCTGAAATCAGCAAATGATATAAACTGTCGCAAGAAGGCCCTTTAACACCGATAAGCTCGATATAAAACTGCGATAGTTAAGGAAAGGAACAGGTATGAAATTCAGTCAACGAATTGCAGAGTGGTCAGTCAGTCATTACAAAGCATTGACGGTTCTGGTGGTCTGCATCACGTTAATCATCGCGCTTGGGGCGGCGCTGCCGTCGATATTTCCGGGTAAGGTGGCTTTTCTCAATGAAATTGCAGTTGATACCGACCCGGAAAATATGCTTTCGACGGATGAACCTGTCAGGGTTTTTCATGATCGGATGAAGCGGGCCTTGTCACTTTATGATATGGTAGTGGTGGGTGTTGTCAACGAGGCCGATGCTAAACACGGTGTGTTTACGCCGGCGGTATTGAAAAATGTTTACGATCTGACCGAGTATGCCAAGACACTGAGGTGGCCCAAGGAAGATGATCCCTGCCAAACCGAGGGGGTAGTCAGCGTCGATGTAATTGCGCCCTCGACGGTGGACAATATCGAGCAGGGGGGATTAGGGGTAGTGAAATTCGAATGGTTGATGGCGCAGCCGCCCAAGACAATCGAAGAGGCTCAGGCCATTCGCACCAAAGCGCAGCGGATTCCCTTCCTGGAGGGTACCCTGGTTTCCGAAGACGGCCAGGCGATCTGTCTGTATATACCACTGACCAAAAAAGAATTAAGCTATAAGGTCTCCAAGGCCCTGCAGGAAAAAATTGAGACGTTCTCGGGCACCGAGAAGTATCATATTACCGGCTTACCGGTAGCCGAGGATACGTTTGGGGTGGAAATGTTTATTCAGATGGCGATTTCGGCACCGGCGGCTATGGCGGTGATATTTGTTTTACTACTGGTGTTTTTCCGCAAACTGGTGGTTATTCTTTCGCCGATGATCGTGGCGATGGTGTCGGTGATCTGCACGATGGGGCTGCTGGTCGGAGCCGGATTCCCGGTACACATCATGAGCAGTATGATCCCGATCTTTATCATGCCGATTGCCGTTTTGGATTCCATTCATATTATCAGTGAGTTTTTCGAACGTTATCAGGAAACCAGGGACCGACGTAAAACCATTACCAAGGTGATGGACGAACTGTTCATGCCGATGTTATACACTTCGCTGACTTCCTCGGCGGGTTTTGCATCTTTGGCGCTGACTCCGATTCCGCCGGTTCAGGTGTTTGGGGCATTTGTGGCTATCGGTATTATGATCGCCTGGATACTGACGATTACCTTTATTCCGGCGTATGTGATGTTTATCTCGCCCAAGACGCTGGAGAAATTCGGGGCTATTCATGTGGCCGGAGAAGGCGCACAGTTGACCTGGATGGGTAGATTGCTGCAGAAGCTGGGAGGTTTGACCTATCGCAGAGCAAAAGGGATTATCATAGTTGCCTTGCTGGTTATGGTAGGCGCTGCTTATGGTATAAGCCGCATTAACATCAACGACAATCCGGTAAAATGGTTTACCCCGAGCCATCCGATTCGAATAGCGGACAAGGTGCTAAACGAACATTTCGGCGGTACCTATATGGCCTACCTGTGTCTTACAGGTGAAGATAAACCGCTGGAAGAGGCTTCTTTTATTGAAAACTTTCGGGCTCAGGCTCAAGCACATGCTAAAAAAATAATGGACGATTATCCCCAGGGGCCGAAGGTGTTTGCGGAATTGGAGTCTATGGCCGCAGCGGCTGTAAAAGGGGCCGACAAAAAAAAGATTGTGCTGGATAAACTGGCAGCAGAGGTCGAAAAGAAAATCGATAAAGCGGAAGGTGAAACAGCTGAAACCTGGGAGGAGGCGGCGCTGTTCCTGGATCAATTACGACAGCAGGATCAGTTGCTTAAGCAGCCGGAGGTGCTGAATTATATTTCCAGACTGCAAAGGGAAGCTCTGGCGGGGACGGATATTGTGGGTAAATCTAATTCGCTGTCGGATATCGTCAAGACTGTTCACCGGGAACTGCGGGAAGGGAAAAAGGAGTTCTTTACCGTGCCGGATTCAGCCAATGCGGTGGCCCAGTGTTTGATTACGTATCAATCCAGCCATCGGCCCGACGACCTGTGGCATTTTGTTACGGGTGATTATCGTACCACAAGCATCTGGGTGCAGCTCAAGAGCGGCGACAACAAAGATATGACCAGGGTGGTCAAAGCGGTGCAGGATTTTATGGTCCAGAATCCGCCGCCGGCGGGTTTGCAGCGTCAGGCTCAATGGTTCGGTTTGACGTATATCAATGTGATCTGGCAGGATAAAATGGTAACGGGAATGATGCAGGCGTTTTTGGGCAGTTTCCTGGTGGTCTTTATATTGATGACTATTTTGTTCCGCTCGGCCCTTTGGGGATTTCTGTGCATGATACCCCTGACCATTACCATCGGGGCGATTTACGGAGCGGTGGGCTTGATCGGTAAAGACTATGATATGCCGGTAGCGGTGCTAAGCTCGATGACGCTGGGGTTGGCGGTAGATTTCGCCATTCACTTTCTGGCACGGAGCCGGAGTATGTATGAGGCCTCCGGCAGTTGGGAGAAGACCGCCCCGGCGGTGTTTGGTGAACCGGCCCGGGCGATAGCACGGAATATACTGGTCATCGCCACGGGGTTCCTGCCGCTGCTTTTGGCGCCTTTGATGCCCTATAAAACAGTAGGTATTCTGCTGGCGACGATTTTACTGGTTGCGGGGCTGGCTACGCTGCTATTGCTGCCGGCGCTGATAACGGTATTTCAGAAACGTCTGTTTGTTACAGGGGAAGTGCAGGGGGCGACTTGTAATTGCGCTACGTGTCTGATATCTTCCGTGGCGGCCGTCATTCTCCTGGCGATCAGCCTGCATCAATACGCAACGATGGGCTGGACGACGCTGACCTGGATAAGTGTGGCGGCGGTACCGATTCTGGCCATCATTTGCGGAATTTTGTCGCGACGAGAAAAATGTAAGTTACCATTGCAAAAACAAGGAGAAGCAAACAATGAATAAAAGGATTAAATATTATATTACGGCTGGTGTTTTAGTGCTGTGGTGTTTGGTGGGTATTACTTCGGCGGAGGGGGCGGAGAATTCCGACAAGACACTTACGGTCGAAGAGATTGTAGAAAAAACCAATCAGGTGGCCTATTATCAGGGCACCGACGGTAAGGCCAAGGTTAAAATGGAGATTGTCGATGAGAGGGGTCAGAAACGCAATCGGCAGTTTGTTATTCTGCGCTGGGATCAGCCCGGTCCTTCAGCGAGTGAGCAAGATAAAGGTAAAAAAGATCAGTTTTGCGGTGAGCAGAAAATGTATGTGTATTTTCAACGTCCCGCGGATGTGAATAAGATGGCCTTTTTAGTCTGGAAACATCTGGATAAGGACGATGACCGCTGGATGTATCTGCCGGCGCTGGATTTGGTCAAGCGGATAGCCGCCACCGATAAACGCACCAGTTTTGTCGGCTCAAATTTTTACTATGAGGATGTATCGGGCCGGAACATCAATGATGATAAGCATGAACTGATCAAGACCACGGATAACTATTATGTACTGAAAAACACGCCGAAAGATGCCAAGTCGGTCGAATTCAGTTATTTCGAGATGTGGATCCACCGGCAGACATTTGTGGTGGTGAAGATCGATTATTTTGACGAGCAAAATCAAAAATATCGCACCTATGAGGCCACGGAGGTCAAGACTATTCAAGGATACCCGACCGTAACGCAGGCGAAAATGACCGATCTGCGGACGAAAGGATATACCACTCTTGGATACTCAGATATTCAATACGACGTGGGGGTTCCCGAATCAGTATTTGAGGAACGCTATCTGCGCAAGCCACCCAGGAAATATCTGAAATGACATTTATGATGAAGAAGAAACACCATTTTATTATTTTGCAAATTATACTGATCCTGATGCCTGTCCTTGCGATTGCAGGACAGGAAGAACCCTCGCTGCCTAAAGGTTTGTCTCAAGACGCACCTGCCCAGCAGGAGGAGCCTGAGCTTCCACAGGGATTATTAACGGACAAGCCGTCCGAATCGGCGGAACCGGCGCTGCCGGGGGGGCTGACAGAGGAGCCAAAATTTCCCGGTGAGGTAAAACCGGATGAGAATGTTACTGCAAAGGAATCGTCCTGGAGCAGGTTGCGCAAAAAACTCGGTTTGACAGGATTTGGAGAAGTGCGCTTTGGTGTGCGCACGCAGAACGACAAGTATGAAAGGGATATCTCCATCAGCGAGAGCCGGGTGCAACTGGAACTGGAAAAGGCCTATAAGGGATTTGTTTTCAATGTGACCAGCGATCTGGTTTATGATCCGGTATTTGATCATCATAAGGTTTATCTGGAAGAAGGGCGTGGTTTTCTTGATATCCGAGAGGCAAGTGCCGCCTTCTCGCCGCTGGATTTTATGGACGTGAAAATGGGACGACAGATACTTACCTGGGGTACGGGGGATTTGTTGTTCATTAACGATATGTTCGGTAAAGATTGGCAGTCTTTTTTTATCGGCAGGGATGTCGAATATCTCAAGGCGCCGTCCGACGCCGTTAAGGTTAGTTTGTTTCATGAGCTGGCTAACCTGGATATTGTATATAGCCCCCGGTTTGACTCCGACCGGTATATTACCGGCGAAAGAATATCCTACTGGAATGACTTCTTAGGAAGAAGGGCCGGTCGGGATGCGGTAGTGCAAACGGATAAGCCGGATGATTGTTTCACAAACGATGAATGGGCAGCGCGGCTGTCAAAAAATATGGCCGGCTATGAGGGGGCGGTTTACGGCTATTGGGGATATTGGAAGAGTCCCGGGGGAATGGACCCCATGACGGCCGAGGCCCTGTTCCCGCGTTTGGCGGTCTATGGGGCCAGTGTGCGCGGTCAGGTGGGTAAGGGAATAGGTAACCTGGAAGCGGGCTATTACGATTCCCGCCAGGACCGCTCGGGTAAGGATCCTTTTATCAACAACAGTCAGGTTAGGTTGTTGGCGGGGTATGAAAGGGATCTGCCGGAGATTGTGTCCGAGTTTACTATCGGGGTTCAGTATTATCTGGAACGGTTGCAGGATTACGATGATTACAAAGATTCCTTGCCTGCCACCATCAAGAAAAAGGATGAGAACCGTCAGGTAGCCACCTTGCGAGTTACCAAGCTGCTGATGAATCAAAATCTAACCTGTTCCTTGTTTACCTATTTTTCTCCCACGGATAAAGATGTGTATATGCGTCCTAACGTCAAATACAAGGTTACGGACAATCTGGCTGTGGAGGGGGGAGCGAATGTATTCTTCGGCGACTATCCGCACACCTTTTTTGGGCAGTTCCATAAAAACACCAATATATATACCGCCCTGCGCTACAGTTTCTGATTAAGTGCGTTATGATACAGTGTCAAAGGCCGGCATTTCTGTTTTAAATCATTTTACCGGCATGAGGGCAAATCCAGGGCAACAGGTTTGAGAAAAAGTTTCGGGGTGACATTTCTTCTAGTTTGGGTACATTATTCCCATGGAGATTGGATTTGATATACGGTTCGCATCGAGACCGGGCGGAGGCGGAGTATATGTTAGGCGGTTGCTCACCCATCTGGTAAAGATGTATCCTCAGGAGCATTGGCGGTTATATTATAATTCGTGGTGCGGACATCAGCGCAAGTTTGTTCAGGGATTGGAGGAGTTGGCCGGGGACCGGGGACATATCGAATTGGTACCGGTACAAACGGGAGTTTTGTCCCTGAGGCAGCATCTGGAATTTCGCAAGGTACCTGTGCAGGGGGATGTGTACCATTATCCGCATTTTGATCTGCCGTTAGGGATCAAAGGGACGGCGGTGGTGGCGACGATTCATGATTTGTATCCGCTGACTGATAAGGGGTATTGTTCCAGGGCGAAAAGGGCTTATTTCCATTACTTGAGTAAACACAGCTGCAAACGGGCGGCGCGAATTATCGCGGTATCGGAATATACCAAAAATGAGATTATCAAACATTTGGCTGTGCCGGCGGAGAAAATTGCAGTGGTCCCGCAGAGTCAGGATACCGGTTATCATCCGATTGACGATGGAGAGATTTTAAGTGAGCTGCGCGAAAAATATACGCTGCCGGAGCGATTTATATTTTATACCGGAAACCACAAACGACATAAAAACCTGGCCCGGCTGCTTAAGGCTTACAGTCAACTGATACCATCCTTGCGACAGACGTATAAACTGGTGATAACAGGAAGTATAACCAGGGAAACACAACAGCTCAAAGACCAGGTAATGCAGCTTGGGATCGAAAAAGAGGTACATTTTACCGGTTGGGTCCGGGGGGGTGACCTGGCGGGATTGTATAACCTGGCGAGCCTGGTGGTATTGCCGAGTTTGTATGAGGGTTTTGGGTACGCAACTTTGGAGGCGATGGCATGTGGTAAGCCGGTAGTTTGTTCGAAGGGGGGGGCAATACCGGAGGTGGTGGGCACCCAAGGACGAATGTTTGATCCATACAATATTGAGCAGATGTCGGAAAGGATTACAGAAGCGCTGGGAAAAGATGTAGATAATCCGGAAGTGCGTAAAAAGATGTTAGAGCAGGCGGGGAAATTCTCGCCCCAGCAGACAGCGCGGATGACTTATGAAGTTTACCAGGAAGCAGCAAATTGCCGCTTGTGATTGACGAGTAAAAGTGACGGTGGGGCTGTTGAAAAAGTCCCGCAAATCCTGTATATAAGATATCAGTTCTTTATGTTATTTTCAAGCATGGAGGTTTGATTTTGTTAGGCAGGCATGATCGTTGGCAGGAAGATTTGTTTGGAGCGTGGCCGTTGTCATCACTTATTCCCGATGACCACATTTTAAATCAGGTTGACAAGCTTCTGGATTTGTCATGGCTGCGCAGCGAGGTCGAGGATTTGTATTGCACCAGCAATTTTTATCTGGTTGCGTAATAAAAACAGAGTTCGAAACGATTTCGGCCTAATGGAATCAATTTACAGCCCTATTTTGTTACAAGGGCAAAAAGATTTTACAATTTTAAGGGTAGCAGCTTAAGGGAAAATTATGTGACTTTTTCAACAGCCCCACTGTCCCTAATATCCCGTCCCTAATATCCCTAATATCTACGTGGTTAAGAGATTTTCAGCTATGTATTTTTATAGCAGTTCACCTGTAGGTTAACTGCCGTTATCTATATATTCTTTCTTCATTTGCCTTGCTATTTCTTGAACGTCACATAATATATTTCCCACTTCTATGTCTGGCACATCATGAATTGCAGCTCCAGAAATTGGCCCCATACTTGTTACATCGCCTGCTATATCTGACAACCCTTCTTTATCTTCTTCAGATTGAATGGGTATTTCACCATTTATTGCCCTGTTCTCAATCTTTATTAGAAACAATATGTCCTCACTAATCCATGGGTAAAACTTTGGCGTATCCTTTACATAGTCTTTCCAAATGTCTAATGCTTTTTGCAGATATTCAATTCTTTCCATTTTTATTCTCCATTATGGAAGCGGATCAAAATTAGTCGGATTACTTAACCACTGAATCTCACCGCCCTGCGTTTTAATATGAAAGGGCTTTACAGACCAATAATCTATTATTGGAGCGGCGGTAGACTCAAGTACCCGAGCATTGGAATTTGTCCTGAAAAATTGTTTCCTTCTGAAATAAGGTGCTATCCCAAATTCTTCTTACCTGGTTGTTATGATTCAGAGAGATTAATTTCCCAAAACTCTTTAATAAGACTTTCTGCTTCAGGTGGAATAATATTATCCGGCACAAAATGCCCTACTCCATATTCACAGACAAAGTATTTCGGGTATTCCTTGATGAAATCCATAAGTAATGCACCACAAGTTGGGCATGTCATATTTATTACAATATCCTTCATATTTTTATCGTGGGCATTTGGATTGTCCATATCGAATACGAATATCTCACCGCATTTCATACATGAAAACAATTTATATTCATACCCGTGTTCGCCGCAGGTATAATATACCTCAATATTAAATCTATTTTCACAAGACCCATAACCACGATACACTCTTACTTTTCGCTTTTTCATTTTACTCTTTCTCTTGGGACTGCCGATCCTCTTATTAACAGATTGTTTCCTCCAGGGAAACGTATGGATATTAGGGGATATTAGGATATTAGGGACAGTCACCAATTAAATTATGTTTTTCTAGGTCTGCCAACGGGCAGAGGGCGTAAGCGACGGCCAAGTTTCTTTTCCAGTTTGCTCATCATACTGTCAGTGGTTAACGGTCGGCCGCGATGCGTGTTCAGACGTATACGGTTAATTGACTCGTTCGCTTGCACTTCCTGCAATATTTTCCGCCAATCCAATCCGCCAGATAGTCGACGCCATTGATTCAAGTCAAGCAGGCCAAAAGGATCGCCGGCACCAAGGTGAGCAGAGGCACTGGACCATTTATATTTCCAGGCCAAACGATGCAGACGAGCTCGCACCGGGTTGCACTCCACATAACGCAGGGCCTCCAAGAAATGGCGGCGGTCCAGTGGACAGGAATAAAAACGATTCTGCCAAAGGTGGCCTCTACGCCGGTGCATACGGTTAATATATTGCGTATAAAGAAAATGCGTCCGACCAACCGCCCGGGCCAGAGATTCTGTGCTGAACGGCGTGGCGATCAGATGTATATGATTGCTCATTAAGCAGAAGCCTTGAACGTCAAGATGATGTTTTTCCGTTTGCTCCCGTAGAATTTCCAAATAGACTCGGCGATCATCGTCAATAAAAACACGTCCTGACGGATGTTACCCCGTTGGGTTATATGATGCGGCATCTGTGGTATTACTATACGGGCAATTCGCGGCATAATAGCACTAATATAAACAGAAACAACCGTAAGGTTAACATAAATATAGGTGGCTGTGGGGCTGTTGAAAAAGTCCCGCGGTCCCCCATTTCCACCCCCCATTTCCGCCGTCCCCCATTGAAGACATTTAGAAAGAACTCGGAATCGAGCTGAGTCTGGGCGAAATCTTGCAAATTCTCAGCATTGTACTTTTCGAGAAAGTTCATATTACACAAGTACTTATGAAAAATGTTTCGCAAAACCAAGAGACGCAGCTTCATAACCAATTGCTATTGTTCGATTTATAACGGGACAGTAATGCATCATTTTATTTCTAAAAACCCGGAAAAAGTTGTATACTTACACAGTAATGTCATATAATATGAACATTAATGTATATCTTGTAAAATTCGCATATTTTATATGATCCTGCCACAAAAACACTACTGACTGAAAGGTGAAACAAGAAACATGAGAAAACTTTTGGTTACTATCAAGCTGTTCGTTATTCTGACGGTAGTATCACCCGTAATTTCCAATGGTGCTACTGTAACACCGAATGAAATGCAATCAATGCAGATCTGGGTATCAAAACATTTCAAAAGTGCGAATCCCCATCCGCCCTTTAGCTTTATTTACGGTGGAGTTCATTCAAATGTTCTTTTGCCTACGTGGAATTTTAATTTCAGTGAAGTTGACTTGGACACGGAAAGAAAGCAATATACATTACGTTGGATCGATTCCGGTAATAGCGGTCTGGAAGTTAGATGCAAGGGAATCGAATATAAGGATTTTCCAACAATAGAATGGACGGTTTATTTTCAAAACAATGGCAAACAGAATACAGCGATTTTGTCTGATATTTTAGCACTAGACGCATCTATTTTAAAGACTGACCAAAAAGAGGATATTACCCTTTATCATTTTGCCGGTGATTTCAATAAGGCAAAAGGTTATCAACCGTTTCAGTCTTTACTAAAGTGTAATGATAAAAAACAATTTGCCCCATGGAGCGGACGACCTACAAATGGAAAATTTCCATATTTTAATCTGGCATCGAAAAACGAAGGCGTCATTGCCGTGGTAGGATGGCCCGGTCAATGGTCGGCTGAGTTCACAAATACTTACGATAATGGTCTTACGGTACGCGCCGGCCAGGAATTAACCCATTTGAAGCTTTATCCAGGAGAAGTAATCCGCACTCCATTGATCGTGCTGCAATTCTGGGAAGGTAAATACGTTGATTCCCAAAACACATGGAGACGCTGGATGATTGCTCACAACACACCAAGACCTAACGGGAAACTACCACAGCCAATGTTTTGTGCAAGTAGTTGGGATTTTACAAATAGCGGCACCGGAGTAACCGAGGACAACCAAATCATGTTTATTTCCCGACATCTAGAAGAAAACCTGAATATTGACTGTTGGTGGATTGACGCCGGCTGGTATCCCTGTGACGGCAATTGGGGTATTACGGGAACATGGGAATCAGACAAGAAACGATTTCCGAATGGATTACGGCCGGTGAGTAACTATCTACATTCGAAAAACATAAAGCTGATTTTGTGGTTTGAGCCGGAAAGAGTTCGTAAAGGTACGTGGCTGTATGAAAATCACCCGGAATGGTTAATCAGCACTAAACCGAACCCAAAGGATAAACTGTTAAACCTGGGTAATCCGGACGCCTTAAAATGGCTAATTGAACATGTTGATCATCTTATCATCGACGATGGCATAGATATTTATCGGCAGGATTTTAATTTTGAACCATTGAAGTATTGGCGAGCCAATGATACAGAAAATCGTCAAGGGATAACCGAGAACTATTATGTTCAGGGATATCTTACTTACTGGGACGAATTACGTAAACGTCATCCAAATTTATTGATTGATTCTTGTTCCAGTGGGGGCAGGCGCAATGATCTTGAGACACTAAGGCGTTCCATACCGCTATTACGAAGTGATTATGTTTGGGAACCGATTGGTAACCAATGTCACACGTATGGCTTGTCGTATTGGTTTCCATTTTTTGGCAGTCCCTTCTATAATGATGCGAACCGCAAGATTACTCCGTATTTGTTCCGCAGTGTCAACTGCCCCGTTATAACAGGGGGGCTAGATGTACGTATGGAAGACCTTGATTATGACCTGCTCCGTCATCTCATCCACCAGTGGCGACAGATTTCACACTATTATATGGGCGACTATTACCCACTGACACCTTACAGTTTAGACAAAGACGTCTGGATTGGCTGGCAGTTTCACAAACCAGATAGTGATGAAGGAATGATACAGGTATTTCGCCGTGATGAAAATCCGTCCGAGTCAATGACTTTCCAACTAAATGGGTTAACCAGTAATAAGAATTACATCCTCACTAACTTGGATACAAATGGCACAGAAACAGTATCAGGAAAAGATTTATTGACCACAGGGTTGAAAATAACACTCAAAAGAAAACCAAGCTCAGCACTGATCGTTTATCGTCAAGAATAAACATCTTTCACATGTTGGCCTGTTTTTGCTATACACTTTTCAACAGGAAGCCTTGAGATTTTGGCGATTTCCAAAGTATCTGTCATCTGTTTATCGCTCCTGGCAGTCAGTGGGAAAACGGCTATGTGGAATCGTTCAACAGTAAGCTGTGAGATGAGTCATTGAATCGGGAATTGTTTCTGCGTATCGATGAATTAAGATACGTTGCGGATCGCTGGCGGATGGATTATAATCACTACCGGCCGCACAGTAGCCTGAGTTATATGGCGAGAACAGGCAACTCCTGGACTCAGTGAAGTTGCCTGATAAACTCGGTTTGCGGTATTGTTCTTTCTTTACATGTCAAAGATCGCTAAAAAGTAGCCTGACCCCTTTTCTTTCCGTGACCCCTTTTCTTCCCGGAGTGAGCCTGATCTGGCATCACCAAAAGTTCAAAAATCGACCCAAGCCACAATTTGACAATTAAAAATGGACCAAGTACAAAGCTATAAAACATTTAAAGCGAAATGAATGCAAAAAGTGTGTAAAATGGACGAGCACAAACATATGTGTTTTAGGTTTTAGGTGTCAAGTATCAGGAGCGTTAATTAATGGATAGGAAGGATAAGGCTAAGGCGGGGGAAGTATTGAAAATGTTACAAGAGGGCAATGAACGTTTTTATACGGGAAGATCAAAATATCCGCATACTGATATTACCCGTCTGGAGCAGGCAGAAAAAGAAGATCAGGGCGATCATGCCTGGGCCACTGTTTTAACGTGTTCGGATTCACGCGTGCCGGTCGAGCTTATTTTCGATGCGGGGGTGATGGATATATTTGTTATCAGAGTGGCAGGGAATGTTTGTAATACGGACGAAATCGGATCTATCGAATATGGATTGGCACATGTGCATACGCCCGTGTTTGTTATGCTGGGACATACCCAATGCGGGGCGGTGACGGCAGTTAGTAAGGTGCTGCAGGGGGAAAGTAGCAAATTCGAACGAAATATTCCGCCCTTAATCAAAAAAATATTTGTCGCGGTCGAAAGGGCAAAGAATGCCAATAAAGATGTTCAGGGGGATGAGATTATTGACTATGCGATTGAAGAAAATGTCTGGCTGGGGATTGAAGAGCTGTTTAAGAAAAGTCCGGTCACGCGGGAACTGGTGCGGGCCGAAAAGGTCAAAGTGGTGGGGGCTATATACGAGGTCGGCAGTGGGAAAGTAAGGTGGCTGGCGGAAGAGAAGGTTGGGGAAATTCTCGAAAAAGTTGAAGGCTCGGCTGAAAAAGAAACAGAGCCTTTTGCAGAGGACCATTAACCGGACATATAATGGGTGTGCGTTCGCACTTTTTCCTGTTGAATATTCTGATATAATTGTAAGATAGGAATTTGACAGAAGATAACAAAGGAAACGAAAAAAAATAATATGTTGGCGGAAAGATATAGAGATGACGGCAGGGCGACTTTGAGTTTAAACGGCCTGCAAGTTAAAACCAAAGAATCGATCCAACAGAAGATAAAAGAGGGTATATATATATTCGAGTCGGTTCCTTGTGGGATATGTGACGGGGAAGATTTTGAACTGTTGTCCCAGAAAGATCGATATGGCCTTTATGTTTCTGCGGTTGTCTGCAAAAGCTGCGGTTTGATTCAACTTAATCCGCGAATGAATTGGGAATCATACAGCGAATTTTACAAAGACGATTATCGTAAATTATATGAAGGCGAAAGTCTGCCCACGGATGAATTTTTCGTCTCACAATATATTAAGGGGAAAAATATTTATTCCTACTTACATAATAACGGCATCATAAAAGAGCCAAATAGCAGGTTATCTGTTTTAGAGATTGGCTGCGGGGCGGGAGGCATTCTGCAATATTTTAAGGATAATGGTTGTCGGGTAAAGGGGATAGACTTAGGCGAAGAATACATCGAGTTTGGCAGAGAAAAATACGGGCTCGATTTATCTGT
>Ga0272442_10000790_pt1 | contig 49529 bp, 39 predicted proteins | sample SSMForm2O_FD_200262 | JGI IMG/M metagenome (GOLD analysis project Ga0272442, IMG submission 200262) | Marine sediment archaeal communities from Little Sippewissett salt marsh, Falmouth, MA, United States - SSM-Form-2O | ecosystem: Environmental > Aquatic > Marine > Wetlands > Sediment ... | reverse complement strand
TCGGCATTGGTGACAGCCCTGATTTCAAGGTTAGCTGCGGGTTTACTATTATGCGTTAGTGCATTTCTGGCTATTCCCGGCAGTGGGGGCGGCGGTGCGCGCCCAAGAGCGAGCGCGCCGCAAAGCCGCAAAAGCGGCTTTGTGCCTCCCGCCGCCCCAAGCCCGGGAAACCCCCGTTGATTTTTCTTTCTTCCCTCCGGAAGAATCAGTCTTGAATCCCCACGGTCATATCATTGATCAAGGCCTCGAAAACTCTGCCCTCGTTGTCAGAGGCGAGAATGACAAGCGGTATGTCGCTTGGAGCCTTTTTCGGGCCGGTGACATTATTCAATCCTTCGGTGGGTGGAATCAGCTCAGCGGAAACGTTTGTAGGTTTCAGGCTGTCGGCGGAGAAACTCCGGATTAAAACCCGGTTGGGTTGCTGTTGTTTGACACTCTGACCATAGGATGAATAAATAACGATGGGCCTGTTTTTATACCAGAGAACGATTGGCCGCGTGGGGTGGTCGCGTTTTGTGAGCCTGGCAAACGGAACGCTCATCCATGTCCTGCCCTTGGAGTTGACCCTGAGTGAAAGAAGAGGTTCGCCCAAGGAGTCGAGGCTGGTTTTAGTAGCTGCAAACAGCCTGTGACCGGAACCCTGTGGAGGGACGCAGAAATTGATATGGTCGTCGGCGGTTTTAACGCCCGAGGCAACGGTTTCAACCGGCAGCCAGACACTATCCGGGTCGCTGGAAAGATGCCTGCGAAAAAAAACGGCCTCCCGGGCCTGGTCTGACCACATTACTCCTATTCCGCTGTCATAACTCGTAACAGCACAGATTTCATCCGTGTATAGCCCCGTGGCCAGAGTGATCTTTTCACCGAGCGCTGAGAGATCGGAGGACACCCGCCGGGCCACTACCGTGCGGCTGTTTTCCAGGTCAAAAGGATAGGAAACCCAGAAATTTCCGCTTGGCTCGCGGGCCAGGGTTACAGTCTCCACGGCAGCGTTTTCCTGCCAGGAGAGGGACTTTCTTTCCAGTTCATATCTTTCAAGGATTGCATCCCAGCGCAGGGCGGCAACAGCGAGGTTTTTTCCGCTGAGAAGGGCTGCCACGGTCCGCGGGCCTTGTGCCCAGACATCCGCCCTGGCGGGCAGGACCCCCAGGGCCTCCTCCAGATGAACCTGAGACTGCCAGTCGCCGCCGGAATCACGCTTCCAGACCCGGCTGCCCTGCTCGCCGTAGGGAAGCCAGGCCCACCAGAACCCTTTCGAGTACCAGACTTTGCTCTGGGGCTTGTCCCGTGTGGGATCAGGCGTGTGGCAGTGGATGACAGGCTGGGGCGGGGAGGCGGAGAATGCAATTACAGGAACCGCAAAAACAGGGAGAAATGAAAGAAAAACCAGATTGAGCTTTTTCATGGCTTGACTCCAGGAATAAAGTATCAAAAAATGATCCCAAAGACATCTAAACTTTTTCAGGCTTCTTAAGCATAGTATCTGTAAAATCCTGCCGGGAAGCAAAAGCCGGTTGGCGCCGGTCTCGGAAAATATAAACAATGGATGCTGAAACCTGCATATTAGAACGTCAAGCTTCAAAATAAGTTGACCCGGGAATATGTTTATATATAATAACAATTCGACAGGAATCGCTATATTAAGAGAATACTTAATGACGCATGAAAAAAATATATTCGTGGAAACTGCAGCCAACCGTTCTTCAAGGAGTGCACGAATGGGAAAGATCAAATCGGCAGTAATCCTGGCGGTTGTTTTAGTCTGGACAGCCTTTGGAGCGCTAAATGGGGAGGTCACGAGAAAAAACATCCGCTTTGTCCAGTACCCGGATTTTCCAGATGCCCATTCTACCTGGGGTTCGATAGGATACAGCAAGGTCCATCAGAAAATTTTTATCGGGGTGACCAATCACCAGGACAAGGTGGGCCTTTTCGAATACGATGTAAACCGCGACAGGATGAGGCTCTGCGGGTTTCTGCCCCAGCTGGCCAATCTGCAGGATTTCCAGTGGCAGGGAAAGGTCCATTCGGAAATAATCGAGGGGCCCGACGGCTGCATGTACTTCTCTACGGACGGAGGGGAATCCAGGGAAGAGTATCTGATGAACCATCCTCAGGGTTACGGCGGCGGGTTTTTCTTCAAGTGGAATCCGGCGGAGGATCGCCTGACCAATCTCGGTTACGGCTTACAGTACGAGAGTATCAAGGATATCACCGTGGACCGTATCAGCGGCAGGCTGATGGGTATTTCCTACCCGCAGGCGCACCTTCTGCTTTACGATCACCAGAAAAACGACCTTCGTGATCTCGGCCGGGTGGGTTCGGACCATGTACCTCGCGTACTGTTCAGCGACTGGTTCGGAAACATGTACTATGTAGATTGGCGGCAGCGTTTGATAAAGTATGAGCATGATACCGGCAAGCTCATTTTCGCAAGCGACAGCCTGCCCGCTTTCGACGGTACAACCGGCAACCGTGTGGTTACCGGTATCACTGCCTATGCAGAGGACCAGGCCAAAGGGGTGATCTACCTGGTCACCTACGGCTCCAAGATCGTGGCTTTTTATCCCACCAGGCTCGATTTCGGCAGAGTGGAAGATCTCAGCGGGCTGTACGACGGCGATCCAGAAGTCAGGAAGCCCTATGAATATTACTGCCCGAACGTTGGTTTGGGCGATAACGGCCTGCTCTATTATTTTATCGGCGGACACGGCAGTTATGTGGACGGCGAAGAGAAAAATGTCATGATGGAATTCGATCCGCGGAGTAAAAATAAGCGGATAGTACTCTCATTCCTGCTGGAGGAGATCAGCGAGGTTACCGGTTCAAGTGTCAAGGATGGGAACGGTAACCTCTATTTCTGCGGCCGCAGGAGAGCGCCGCAGGCCGAGATGATGGGTGAATCCGGTGCCAGCCGCCCTTTTATGATAATATTCAACCCCACAAAAGAGATTGCACCTTAATTCAAAATAAATCAGGCATCAATTTATACAGGAATCGGGGGGTTTGATGAACAGAGAAAAGTTGTCACTGATCGTTTTTATCATTCTGCTGGCGGCAATCAAGCCGCTGGCCGCCGAGTTCAAGTTTTTTTCGCCCAAGGGAAGTTTCGCGGTCGAGGTCTCTCTGGATAATGCTAAACGGCTGCGTCTGCCGATCTACCGCAACGCAATCACCTCGCTCGCCTGTATCGGCGACTATGCTATCGGCGGCACCCGGGCGGATAAGGGGCTCAGCCCGTTTCTTTTCGCTGTATCTTTGAGCAACCGCAGGCTCGAGGCGGCCCAGGACCTGGCAAAAGTCTTGCCGGGCCAGCGCGCGATACAAAGCGGGTTCGCACGTGTCGGGAAAGTTCTCTATGCCGGGACCATGCCTGATCAGGAGGGCTCGGGCGGCCACCTGATCATGGCTCAGTTCGTCAACAAAAGGTTCGAGGTCAGCGACCTGGGCGAGCCGGTGAAGGGGGAGGGTATTTTCGCTCTCACAGCAGGTATCAGGCGCAAGATGCTCTACGGTATCACTCACCCGAGCGGAAATTTCTTTTCTTACAATATTCAGACCGGCAAGGTGGAAGTCTACGAGGAAACCGCAGTCACAGAAAGGCAGCTTGGATATTATCACCAATATTCAATCGAACCGGAGGAATTTCTCAGCCGCGCATTAATAGTGGATAAAGTCGGTAGAGTCTATGGAAGCAGGCCGGTGAACAGCATCTTCCGTTTCAGCCCGCAAAGCGGTAATTTGGAAACCCTGAAAGAAGAACTGCCTTACGTTTGGGGTAGGCGCGGGCTGGGGAGGGTGGATTCATGGGCGATGGCTCCGGATGGCACTCTGTACGGAGGTAACGCCGGGGACGGCCAGCTTATCAAGATAGACCCTTCGACCGGCAAAATAACCAACCTGGGAAAGCCGATCATGATGCAGCGGTTGACAGGCCTGGCTTTCGGCAGCAACGGTAAGCTCTATGGTGTGGCCGGAGCTCTTCCCGGCTATGCCCACCTTTTTATTTACGATACGGGAAACGGCGGGTTCACCGATCTCGGCAACCCGAGATTCCCCCTCAATGTGCCTGAAATAGCGGGCGAGCTGGGCTGGCGCGGGTTCCAGATCGCAACGGTTGCAGCTTCCGAAGACGGCCGCTATATCCTGATGGGAGAAAACGAATCTCTGAGCCAGTTGATGGTTTTCCCGGTAAAGTAATAAAACGACAGCATTTTAAAGGCAGGTGGATGCGGCCCGTAAATGGTAGAGTCGTAACTGAATTTTGAAAATGGACGGGTCAGGGAGCGCCGATTGCTTTTTTACTGCCGGTTTCTGTGCTGGGAATACCGGATCAGGATTTTCATCAGGTAAAGGGCCGGGAATATATCGAGGCACGCCAGAAGACCGAGAATGGTCAGTGCTGCTACACTCCGCAGGGCATGGGAAGAATTGTTCACCAGGATAAAGGCGATCGCAGTGGTCAGAATGAGAAAATAGACAAAGTTCCACCAGAAATCAGAGGGCTTTTCATTTATCCTGGTAAAAAAGTTGTTTGTGGGGTTTATAGACGGCGTTTTGGTTTTGTCTCCGTGGCGTTTTTTCATGCTCAATCTTTGCCTTCCTTCATAATCTTCTCGAAAATTTCTATCTGGCTTTTGGCGCTGCTGAGGATTTCCAGGGCCTTATTCAATTGCCGGTCGGAGCAGGCAACGAGCTGGTAAGCGGTATTATCGTCCCAGACGACCTGGGCGATCCGGTAGGTGAGCAGGTAGTTAGTGATAAATTCGCGGTGCCGGTCGATAATTTTATCATCCACTTCCACGCCCTTATCTTTCAGGAAACTGACAAAGGCGTTGAAAACTTTCCTGTCTGCCTGGAACGATTTGTCAATATCGGGGTTCAGGCTCTTGAAAGCTATTGCAAAGTCGAATGAATGTGGCAGCAGTTCCACAACGAAGGGATCGAAGGCAGCGCTGTCCTCGACCACTTCCGCATCCGGAGCGATTCCGCCGCCGCCGAGAACTTCCCGTCCCATGTCGGTTTCAAAAGTTGCCGGAGCCTTCGGCTCCTGCCCGGTGTCTTCTTCTTCTGCGAAAGACCGGCCGATCGGGCTGAAATGCTCCCGCTGGATGTTTCGTCCGCTGGGTGTATAGTAGCGGGCCGTGGTGATTTTAAGCACGTCGCCTGAGTTCAGCGGGAAAGTTGTCTGGACCAGCCCCTTGCCGAAAGAATTCTTTCCCACGATTACCGCCCGGTCGTGATCCTGAAGCGCCCCTGCGACGATTTCGCTGCTGGAAGCGGTAAACTCGTTGACCAGAACCGCAATCGGCTGGTCCTTGAACACGGGTTTCCCCTTGGAGAAAAAGCTGTTGCTGTCTTCTTTCATGCGGGCCCTGATCGATACTATCAGCTCTCTGCCGGACAGGAACAGGTCGCAGATATCAATCGCACTTTCAGTAAGCCCGCCGCCATTGTCTCTCAGATCGAGAATAAGTGATTCCATTCCCTCGGCCGCCAGATTCTCCACGCACTCTTTCAACTCCTCTGCGGAGCGCTCGGTAAAGTTCGCAAGCCGGACATAACCCACGCTGTTCGGCAGCATGAAATGTCTGGTCACTGTGGGAACGGTCACCGGTTCACGGGTCAGAGTGAATTCGAGCGGATCGGCCACACCCATGCGGGAGACGGTCGTCTCCACCGTGGTTCCCTCCTCGCCCAGAAGGTGCAGCGAGGCTTGTTCGGTGGTCCAGTCCTTGGTGGGCTCGCCGTCGACCCGGATTATCCGGTCCCCCGGCTGGATTCCCTCGCGGTAGGCGGAGGAGCCGGGAAAAGTGGACATCACCACAATCTCCTGATTCGTGCGGGTGATTGAAATGCCGGTGCCCAGATACTCGCTCTTGACCTGCATCTCCTGGAACCGTTTGTATTCCTCTGCCGGGATCAATTCGGTGTAGGGATCGAGCGCCTTAAGCAGCCCTTCCGCGGCTCGCCGGTAAAGCTGGTCTTGCGGGATCTTGTCCACGTATCGTAAATGGATCTGGTTGACCACATCCTGAAGCAGCACCAGGCGCATGTAGGTATTGTCAGAGGTGGCCATCAGCCTGCCGAAAAACCATCCCGCCATCATCAGGACAATTACAGTGATGCTGGCGTAAATATATGGGTTTCTGGCTCGTTTAAAATTCATATCAGACCGATCTCCATGGAGTCCGCAGAATGTTTCGAAAGACCCGGCCCCTTGCCTTAACGGATCCCTCTGGTCGGGTAAGGGGTTTTAAATATGGAAAAAATTATCCGATAAGTCAATATTTATCGGCCACTTTCGCCTTGAGAGGCGCTCCCTGCCGCTACCCTGAGCAGTACCAGGCCCCCCATTCGGTAAGCTTCCTCGGGCGGCCCCCCGGTGAGTTTTTCTATTTCTCCAAGCGAGGACCCGCGAGCGAGCACCCACCGTATTCCCTCTGCACAGGGCTTTTCCCAGTCTTCGAGCTCAGGGTCGAAACGCAGGACCTGTTTACCTGTATAGAACAGCAAGGAGGGCTGCCGGAGGCGCCAGAGGGCCAGGCGCGGGGTATCTGCAAAACGGTGGCGATGTTCGAGACTCAATGTTCTAACCGCCTGCAGCCGGTCGATTTTAGGGATCGCAGAACCTGTGATGACAGCCATGAATATCACCATCCCGGCAGCGGAAACGCCCACCCAGTGGCCAAGCTTTTTAGTGAAAAGATACACGGGCGCCGCCGCCGCTATGATTGCCAGAGGCGAAAACCAGAAAAGAACGGTCGCGAAATCCTCTTTCAGCTTGCCTGCCAGAACCCAGCCGCCCGCAAGGGCCAGCAGGGCTGTAAAGCCTGCGGTAGTCCAGACAAGAACATGGGCGAGCCTGCGCGACGGGCGATTTTCGGCTTCCAGGATGAAACGCGTGGCAACAAGTATCACTGCCGGATACAGGGGCAGCACATAATTCGGCAGCTTGGAGCGGCTGAAACTGAAAAAGACGAGCATCACAGCGAGCCAGCAGAAAACGAAAACATCCGCACCGCGGGTGGTCTTGTCCCCCGCCCCGGACGGTTTGCCTAATATCCGGCGCGAAACAGTGCCCAGCCCTCCCACAAACGCCACTGTCCAGGGAAACGCCCCGGCGATAAGCACCGGCAGGTAATAAAGAATCGAGCCGGAGTGCTGCCATTTATCGGTGAAATAGCGGTTGACATTGCGCTGGATGAAGTGTTCGTCCAGGAAAGACACTCCGTGGAGAGAGTACATGTAGACAAGCCAGGGCGCGGCTATCAGAAGGAACACAGTGATTCCGGCGAAAGGCTTGAGTTGGAGAAGGCCCCTGGCGTTTCCGGAAAAAATCAGGTAGGTGAGCACTGTCAGGCCGGGAAGAATCAGGCCCAGGGGTCCTTTGGCGAGAAAAGCGATACCGGCTGAGGCATAGGCAAGCAGAAGCCACCACGCCGGATGCCCGGAAACAGACTGGCTGCCGATAGCCCGGGAACGAAGGAAAGCGTAAAGGGACAGGGCCACGAAAACGCTGAGCAGCATGTCCGGAACCGCAGTGCGCGAGTAAACCACCGGCTGAAGGGCAACGGCGCAGAGCAGGCCTGCGTATAAACCGGCCCTGGTGTTGAACAGCCGGGCTCCGGCGGACAGGGTCAGCAGGACGAATCCAAGGCCGCAGAGAACGCTCGGCAGTCGTGCCGCGCGTTCATTCATGCCGAACACTTTGAAAGAGACGCCCTCTGCCAGGTAGAAGGCAACGGGTTTGCCCCACCGCGGCTGACCGTTGAATACCGGGTCGAGCAGGTTGCCGCGCTCGATCATCTCGCGGGCGGTTTCCGGATAGTAGCCTTCGTCCGGGTCGAACAGCGGAGGCCGTCCCAGAAAGGGCAGGGTGACAAGCAAATACACAGCCGCCGCAAGGGCATAGTGCCTGAGCAGCGGGCCGGATGGCCCTCTGCTGTCCGCTTTATCTGGATCGGGAGCCTGGGTTGTGGTCAATCGGACTCCTGGCAGGAGAAAAAGAAGAAAAGGTAAGGTTCGTTTATCTAAAGAGCAGCTTTTTCAAAAAGACCGCACCGCCGGAGCTTATCACTTTTTAAGGGCCTTTTCGACAGCCTCGAGCATTTCCCCGCTATCCGGTTTCGTCCGCGGCTGGAAACGTGCCACTACCTTTCCCTGCCGGTTGACGAGGAACTTGGTGAAATTCCAGGGAATTTCACCATCAAACCCGAGATTGGTCTCCCCGGAGGTAAGATACTGATACAGGGGGTGAATGTCATCACCCTTGACCGAGATTTTGGAGAACAGCGGGAAGCTCACGCTGTAATTGACCTTGCAGAAAGACTTTATCTCCTGGTTAGTGCCCGGCTCCTGGTTGTTGAAATTGTTGGCCGGGAAAGCGAGCACAGTGAAGCCCTGATCGGAATATTTCTCGTGGATCGCCTGAAGGGCCTCGTATTGAGGGGTAAGGCCGCACCTGCTTGCCGTGTTGACAATCAGGACCACCATGCCCCTGTACCGGGCGAGGTCCACAGTCTGGCCGTCGATATTCGCCACTGTGAACCGAAGCGGGGAGTTGGTTTCGGGCTTGCCGGGTTCAGATGCCCGGAGCAAGCCTAAGCAGGCCAGAAGAGCCAGGCCTGCGGCTGTGAATGCCTTTGTCCGGAAACCCATTTATTGCCTCCGCTGAACAGGATAAGAGAGAAACCGCTGAGTAAAGCGTGCTAAGTGTCTACCCCTTTTCCCCTGGGAGTGTTCCCCGGTTGCGGAGCGTGAGAGATGAGATCAGGCACGGGCATCCGGTTCTTTTTCTGAAGAATACACAAGCGGGCCGAATGGATAGTCGTACCCGCGCCGGGCGAGCATCCTTATCAGCCGGGTCAGGGGCAGTCCCATTACATTGAAATAGCAGCCCGTGACACTCTCCACCAGGGTGGCGCCAAAGCCCTGGATCCCGTAGGCGCCGGCCTTGTCGAAAGGCTCGCCGGTAGAGACATAGCGCTCGATATGTTTTCTGTCCAGGGACCGGAAAAGCACCCGGGTGACCTCGAAGGAGCTTTCCACCTCGCAGCCGGCCGGCCCGGCGAGAGCGATCCCGGTATATACCTGGTGTTCACTGCCTGCCAGGCGTTCGACCATGCGGCAGGCCTCGTCGAAGTCCGAGGGCTTGCCGAGGATCTCGTTTTTGTGATAAACCACGGTATCCGCACCCAGAACCAGGGCCTCCGGCCGGAGCGAGCCCACCCGGAGAGCCTTGCGCTCGGCCAGCGTTTTCACATGCGCACCCGGTTCGCCGGGAACATCCCGGTCCTCGTCCACCTCGGCCGGGACCACCTCATGCACGATCCCGATCATGGACAGAAGGTCTTTCCGGCGGGGCGATGTGCTGGCCAGAATGAAATGCGGGCGTTGATTTTCCATGTCCTGAGAGCCTTTGATCCTTTTTAGCATGAGTTTTGAAGTATCACCGCTCGATTATCAGGGTGACCGGACCCTCGTTGGCGAGCTCGACTTTCATCATTGCGCCGAAACGCCCGGTGGCGACTGTCACGTCCTGTGCGCGCAGCAGTTCAACGAAGCGGTCGATCAGTTTCTCGCTTGCTTCGGGGTCGCCGGCCCGGATAAACGACGGCCGCCTGCCCTTGCTGCAGTCGCCGTAAAGGGTGAACTGGCTGACTACCAGAAGCGAGCCGCCCACATCTTTCAGCGAAAGGTTCATCTTGCCCTCGGTGTCCTGGAAAACTCTCAGGCCCACACAGCGGTTGGCCATCCAGGCAAGGTCCTCCCCGGTTTCCTCCCCGTGCATCGCCACCAGCAGCAGCAGCCCGGTGCCGACTGAGCCGACAGCCTCGCCGTTGATCGTAACCGATGCGTGGCTGACCCGCTGTACTACAACGCGCATCTTGTTTCTCCATTGACTGCATTATAAGTTTGATAGGAAGCGACTATGCGGTTTTGGATCAATTTGCCAATAAAAGATTTTCGTGTCAAGGAAGCTCCGTTGGCTGTCCACCCGGCTGGAGTGGCTGATTCTGTAGGAGAGAAACGGTTTTTTTAAGCAAAGCGGGCCGGAATGAAGTCAGAAAAATACGAGCTGTTCGAGCACACTGCGGATACCGGACTTTACATTTACGGTACGGATGCGCAAGGCCTGTTCGGCGCTGCGGCGGAGGCTTTGATGGCGCAGTTGACCGACCCGGGGCGAATAGAGCCGGCTGAGGAAAGGAAGATCAAGCTGAAGGAGGGATCCCCGGAGGAGCTTTTGCGTAGCTGGATGACCGAATTGCTCTACCTCTATACCTCAGAGGGCTGGCTATGCGCAGAGGCCGCGTTCGAATCGCTCACGAAGAAATGTCTGGTGGCGGTTGTCCGGGGTGAGAAAGCTGAAGAGGGCCGTCACGAGATCACCGGAGAGGTCAAGGCTGTCACCTGGCACAGGCTGAAAATAGAACGGCTCGAAGCTGAGGGAACCCTGAAGGCGACTGTGATACTGGACGTATGAAAGAGATTATAAAAAAAGGGGCCGAGTCGTTATAAACTCGCCCCTTTATGCTTCCATTCGGAAAATGCTTTTCCGGGCAGGTCGGGGAATCAGGCGCTCTGGGGTTTCTCCTCTTGCTTTGCCTCTTCTTTATTTCCAGCCTGCACCGCGGCTTCTTTTTTATCCGGCTCTTCCTTTTTTTTGTTCCTCACAGGCACGGCCTCTTTCAATTTCCCTTCAGCCCTGGCTTTATCCGTAGTGGACTCCTTGATATCTTCATAGTGTTCGTTATAGAAGTCCGATAATTTCGGTGTCAACAGCTTGCAGCGATGGTATTCTCCGGGAGTCAACTCACCCAGTCGCTGGATCAGGTTGACAGCCTTGACTGTAAGTTCGAGGAAAGCGCACTTGGTCACTCTTTTCTTGCAGACGAAAATAGTCGGGGTGTATAAGCCGGTCAGTGGATAGGCTACCGCCGCGTTATACGGGCATTTCTTGACAAGCCGGTCCAGCTCGGAGTAGAAATCGAAGATATCCGTGAGGTTCAACCCCAGGGTCAGGGCCTGCACCGCCAGCTCGTTGAGGTGTTTTTCCATGACCTGGATATTCATCTTGTCCACCACGAACCGCGCATCGAGCGAATCTCCGAACAGCCCGGCCTCTTTCTGAAGGAAGCTCTCCGCCACAACAAGGATGTTAGACAGCGCGTCTGACTTGTCCTTGGCGATGAAGCCCCGCTCCCCTTTCTGGTATCCGCACAGGTTTTTAATGGCAGTCAGCACTTCCCCGCCCAGATCAAGTTCGGAGATAGAATTGATTCCCCCGAACACTGCATCCCAGTACATCTCCGGCCTTTCTTTGGCAGGAATTTCGTGGATTTTATCGATCTCGAAAACGCCCCCGTAGTTGTGGAACAGCCCCGCCTTGACAAACTGGCACAGCTTGTCCTCGCTACTGCCGAGCACCGGCTCGTATTTTTCCGATGTGGCCAGGGCCAGAGAAAAGATGGCCAACTCGATTGCATAGTCCGCATAGCGGGTCGCCTGCTTGGTTTTTGCAAGCTCGCACGTGAAGCGCATCTTATACAAGGCCAGGGTGATATTCTGTTCGCTGAGAACTTTATCCACGATTGTATTAAAGAAATTGTCAACGTTCTTCATCAAGTCACTGGTTACTTTTGATTTTTTACGGCGGGAGAGGATGTACTCCATCCGTTCCTTGATCTCTTTGCGGAACTTCTGGATTAGTTTTTCGCTGCGCATGATCTTGAAGTTGAAGTTCATATCGGGGTTGGATTCGCGGAACTTGAGCAGCCTTTCGATCCGCTCGTAAGTAACCTCGGTGCCCTTGGGATAGAGGATCGTTCCCGAATCGGATTTCAGATCATCCGCCAGCTCCAGACCATCCATGAAAGAAGTCTTGTTCAGCGGGTGGAACCGGGTGAACTTGAGGATTGAATCCAGACCCTGAAGTTCTATGGTTTCTGCTGCCGTTGAGAAAATGTCATCGGAACCCATTGTGTTTTTACTCGCAGATTATAAGAAAAAAATGGGTTGGCCGGGAAGGCCAGGAGAAATTTAAGACTAATTTAACACAAAAAAGCTCTCATCGGTAGGGTTATTATTATACCATTTGGAAAAAAAGTCAATCAGGAAAAATGAGAAAATTACGCGAGATAGAAATTTTTTCCACAGTCGCTAAAAAAGACAAATAGCGATTTACAGGAGTGGGGTCTAGATATCAATTATCTCCCCCGGAAAGTCAGCTTTCCAGCCCGGCAAAATCAGCTATCTCTTCGGGCATCCGGCTCGTCCGGGCCAGGAGCCGGTCGGCAGAGAGCGGATTCGGGCTGGCGTAAACTGCCGCGACCAGGACGTGTTCGCCGGGGGTCAGCCTGCATGTGATACTGGCCTGGAGTGCCCGGGGGTAAAAGCTGTTCAGGTTTTCCCGGCCTCTGAATCCGGCCAGAGACTCGTGCTGGTTGAAACCGAAGATTGCCCGGATGAATACCGCGCAGCCGGTCGAGAGTGACCCGCCGTATTCCCAGACTTGCCCGGAGCGTATCTGTGGGCTTTCATCCGGTTTCAGCCCGAGGGCATAAGTGGACTCGGCTGCGGTCAACTGCCGGCTGCCGGTGATCCGCACCCGGTGGGCCCGCCACTGGATTTCACCGTCGGCCAGCGCCGTGCTTTCAACTTCAACCGCAGAGCTGCCCACCGAGGTGTTCCACTGCCAGATAAGCTGGCGATCCGAGATCAAATCGCCCGTGTACGGCGAGTCTCTTCTGCCGTAAGCGCCGTCTCCGCTCCGGAAAGAGAGGATGTTGTCCGGCGGCACGAGCTTGCCTGTCATCTCCACGTTGAACGGGAAATGCGAAGAATAGGAGAAGTTGTAATATTTGTTGGGGTGGTCCTTGGTACAGCGGGCCTGCCACATCTGGACCTGGCCGCTTTTTTTGCATCCGCGTAACAGGATACCGGCGCTTTTTATCTCTTTAGCGAAATCCCCGGCCTCAACAGGCAGGGGTTGCTCCGGGGCGCGCCAGAACGGGTCTTCCTTGTCCAGCGAGGCGGTGTAAAAGGCCTGCATGCCCCAGTAGGGGTGGCCGTTGTTGATATAGCTTTCGCACACCGCCCGACTGGATTGCGGAGTGAGGGTTTCTCTCAGCTTCTCGTTCTCTGCGTCCCAGGCCCCGCTCTGCCAGAGAAAGGCGAGGTTGCTGTTGCAGATTCTGCGTAACATGCCGACCGGGTGAGGCCAGAGGCCCATGCGGTAGGCCAGAACCAGCGGGGTAAGCGTGCCCCAGCGGTAGATCAGCGAGCGGCCGAAAAGGATATGGCTTCCGTTGGCCCCGAAAAAATAAGGGACTGTCTCGAGGAATTTTTTGAGCCTCCGGCGGTATTTGTCTCGCAGGTCCGGGAACCTGTCGCCGACCATCATGTCCCAGTAGAGAGTATGCGAGGCGAACACCCAGAAATTGTAGTAGTCGTACTCGTCTCCGTGCATGGAGTCGTGGTACCAGCCGTCACCGGCGTACATCCGGTCTATCGCTTCGAGGTCGGACCGGAAAGATTTTTCATCCCCCTCGAACTGGGGCCAGCGCCCGGCCAGCGCCAGGCGGGCTGCATGGTTTACCGCTGTGAAAAGCTCCCAGTTGTTGCCGTGGTCGGTATAGGCCGTGCAGCTTGCCAGCCAGTTCTGGATGTTTTTTCTCTCCTGCGAGGTGAACTTGTCCATCAGCTGCTCCGCCACAAGCCAGAGGCTGAATGCCACGATAGAGGATTCCACCTGGCGCTGGTCCCATCCGTCGGGATTCGCGTATTTCCAGAAATCTTTGCCGGCCGGGTCAGTGGCGTTTTTTAGCGCCGAGACGAAAATGTCTTCCAGGTTGTGGGTTTTTCCGTCCAGGGTGACAGTTTTGGCCCCGTCTGCAGAGGCTATCCTGGCCGCGATGGCCGGGAGTATCCGGGTGACCGAGTCGCAGGTCCTGCCGCCGGCCGAGAGGAAATTATCCAGGATCAGGCCGCCGCGGTAGTCGCAGACAGCGAATGTGTCCGAACTGCGCAGGGAGTTGCGCACGAAACCGCGCACGATCGTTTGAAATATCTTATCCCATTGCCCGTAACCGTAGCCGGTGGGAGCCACGGCCGCCGGGTGGGCGTTTTCAGGCCGGAGTTGCTCATCCATGCATGCCAGATGGGCCAGCAGGGCCGTGCCTGCGGTTCCGGCTGCCGCCCTGCCGATGAATTCCCGTCGGGAGAGAATGTCCCGGCCAAGCTGTTTTTGACAGGATGCCATATTTTTCTCCTGAGCACCGGTTAATGGACTCGGTCGGTTTGTTTTTTATGCCAAAATAAATGTAACTAATTTCTTCCCGGCAGTGTATAGAAGAGGGAACCTGGATAGAGATAGTTTAAAATGTCTTGACAGGGAAATCCAACAGTATTTTAGTTATACATTCTTTGCTGCGTGGTTTTTCGCCCCGGTTGGAACCGGGGATATTTTTTAAAACCGTTCGGGCGCTTTGAAAGGCGCTTTTTTTTCGATATGAAAATAGTTCAAGCATCGATAAGCAGGCCGGTGACCGTGACCATGCTGATGGTCACGCTTGTGCTTTTCGGGGGTGTGGCCTACCAGCGCCTGCCGATCAACCTCCTGCCAGACATCTCCTACCCGACTCTATCGGTGCGCACCGAGTTTACCGGTGCGGCCCCGGAAGAGGTGGAAAACCTCGTGACCCGGCGGGTCGAGGAGTCGGTAAGCGTGGTGAACAAGGTGATCCGGGTTTCGAGCCGCTCGCGAGCCGGGATCAGCGATGTCACCGTGGAGTTCGAGTGGGGCACCCAGATGGATTTCGCCTCTCTCGATGTGCGCGAGAAACTCGACCGTGTACGCCTGCCCCAGGAGGTGCAGAGACCGATAATCCTGCGCTACGACCCGGGGCTGGAGCCGATCATGCGCCTGGGGCTGACTTCGGATGATATCGACCTGATTGCGCTTCGCACGATGGCCGAGGAGCGTCTTAAAACGAAGCTGGAGACAATTGACGGGGTAGCTGCGATCGAGGTTTCCGGTGGGCTGGAAGAGGAGATACACGTTGCCCTGAGCGAGCGCAAGCTCTCCTCCCTGGGCTTGAGCGTGGAGACTGTTGCCAGCCGGGTGGCGGCCGAAAACATCAACCTTACCGGCGGCACTCTCACAGATGGAGAGGCGGACTACCTGGTTCGCACCCTGAACCAGTACAGGAGCCCGGACGAAATAGCGGATATCATTATCGAGCGCCGTGGCGGGGCGCTGATCAGGCTCTCCGATATAGCCGAGGTGCGCCGGGGATTCAGGGACCGCACGGTGATTACCGAGATCGACGGGCGGGAGAACGTGGAACTGGCGGTTTACAAGGAGGCCGACGCAAATACCATCCTGGTGGCCAGGCGGGTGAAAGACAGGCTGGACGATATCCGTAGCGAATACGGGCCGTCGGGCGGGATCGGCCTGAGTGTGATCACCGACCAGTCGCGCTTTATCACCCAATCTATCAGCGAGGTGCTCAAGACCGCGATTATCGGCGGCTTACTGGCTGTGATCGTGCTCTATATATTCCTTCAGCGCATCGGGGCCACCCTGATCATTTCCCTGGCCATACCGATCTGTGTTGTGGCGACTTTCTTTTTCATGTTCATCTCCGGAGTATCGCTCAATATCATGTCGCTGGGGGGTCTGGCCCTGGGCGTGGGCATGCTCGTGGACAACTCGATCGTGGTGCTCGAATCGATTGACCGCTACCTGAAAGAAGGTCTCAGCGCGCCCGAGGCAGCCGACAGGGGAGCGACCCTGGTAGGCAAAGCGGTGACCGCTTCGACGCTGACCACGATCTGTGTCTTCCTGCCGATAATCTTTGTCACCGGTGTGGCCGGACAGCTTTTCACCGATCAGTCGCTCACCGTGACCTACAGCCTGCTTGCCTCATTGCTGGTGGCCCTGACCCTGATTCCGATGATGAGCTCCGGTTTCAAGGGCGCAAAGTCGTTCGGCTCGGGCGGCCGGGCGAAAGATCCGGACGGGGTAGACCCTGCCGGAGAGCCTGATTCAGGGCAAGAGAGAGTTCGCCGCTGGCCGGGCTGGGTCTGCCGGCCCTACGAGGCTGCGGCGTTTGTTTTCCGCGCAATTTTTTACTACCTGCCGATCGTTCTGCTTGAAGTTGTCAAGTACACTGGCCTCTGGCTCGGTCGCGGCCTGAGGTTTCTGATCAGCCCCCTGTTGATCCTTCACCGCCGCTTCTACGCATGGGTCGAACCGAGCTACGGCCGGGTCCTTCCCTGGGTGCTGAGCCACAGGCTGGCGACACTGGTGTTCGCTTTGGTGGTTTTCGGCTCCTCGCTTTTGATCTATCCACGGTTGGGCCGGGAGTTGATTCCGGAGATGAGCCAGAACGAAATTCAGGTGGGGCTGAAAATGCCGGTGGGCACTCCGGTGGAGCGCACCCGGGACGTGCTTGCCAGCATGCAGCTGATTGCCGAGCAGGAGCCGGAGGTGAAGCTCGTTTATATAACCTCGGGAGTCAGTACCATGGCAGGCGGCAGCCTGAAAGAGGAGCGCGAGGATATCGGCCAGATGAATATCCTGCTCGACGGCAGTCTCTCCCGGCAGGAGGAGGAGCTGCTGATCGACGAGTTGCGCTCGCGTTTCGAGCTGATCCCGGGTGTGGATGTCAAGTTCGGCAGGCCGGTTCTTTACAGCTATAAGACGCCGGTGGAGCTGGAGATCAGGGGCTACAACCTGAAAACGCTCAAGCGGATCAGCGACGAGGTAACCCGCCGCCTGGCCGGTGTGGAAGGTCTTTCGGACATCAAGAGCTCGACCGAGGGCGGTAACCCGGAGATTCAGGTTCTTTTCAAGCGGGACCGGCTCGCTGCGTTGAACCTTACCCTGAGCCAGCTTGCCCAGACAATCCGCGGCAAGGTGCTCGGCGAGGTTCCCACCGAACTTCACCGCCTGGGGCGGCAGGTGGACATTCGCGTGCGCGTGGAGGAGGAGGACCGCGACAGGGTGGATGATATCCGCAAGCTGACAGTGGCCACAATCGACGGCAGACCGATCACTTTGGACGCTGTGGCGGACCTGGTTATCGAGGAGGGGCCGAGTGAGATCCGCAGGGTGGACCAGGAGCGGGTCGCGATAGTCTCGGCCGGGCTGGCCGGGGCCGATCTCGGCACGGTGATCGGCAGGATCGAACAGGCGCTGGCAGATATGAGCGTGCCGCCGGAGATATCGATCACTTTCGGCGGCCAGGGCCTGGAGATGCGCCGCTCGATGGAAAGCATGCTCTTTGCCATCGGCCTGGCGATTTTCCTGGTGTATCTGGTGATGGCCAGCCAGTTCGAGAGCCTGCTTCATCCGTTAGTGATCCTGTTCACTATTCCGTTCGGCCTGGTGGGAGTAATCTGGTCGCTTTACGCCACCAGCGGGATTATCAGCGTGGTGGCCTTGATCGGGGTGGTAATGCTTTCGGGAATCGTGGTGAACAACGCGATTGTGCTGCTGGACTATGTGAACGTGCTGCGCAGGGAGGGCATGGGCAAGAACCAGGCCCTGGTCGCCGCCGGCAAGGCGCGTCTTCGCCCGATCCTGATGACAAGCGCGACCACCATACTGGGCCTTCTGCCCATGGCGATCGGTCTCGGCGAGGGCAGCGAGGTGCGCTCGCCCATGGCGGTGGTGGTGATCGGGGGCTTACTGGTGGGTACCTTTCTCACCCTGCTGCTTCTGCCCACGGTGTATTCACTTTTCGACTGGCGGGACTGAAAGCAGAGCAAGATCTTTACAGCTCAGAAAATGGATTCAGCCCACCAGAAAAGAATTGCCCGCTCCCAGCCTATCCCTTAAATTTCCTACTTCAGAGCCTGCCTGATCCTCACTTTTCAGTCCAACATCCGGAGGTTTAATTGGAAACCGGCACGGGATTCATTCAGAGTTTTCAGAACGCGGTGGAATCCATCCACAGCCTGGTCTGGGGCCCGCCGATGCTGATTTTGCTCGTGGGCACGGGGGCCTATCTCACCGTTGCCCTGCGGGGCCTTCAGTTTCGCACCCTGCTGCCGTCGCTTCACCTGGCGCTGATCAAAAGGCGGGACAAGGGTAGCGAGGGCGATATCAGCCATTTCCAGGCGCTGATGACCGCCCTGGCCGCCACTGTAGGCACGGGCAATATCGCCGGGGTGGCCACTGCTCTGGCCGCAGGCGGGCCGGGTGCGCTTTTCTGGATGTGGATTACCGGGCTTTTCGGCATGGCCACCAAGTACGCCGAGGCGCTGCTTGCAGTGAAATACCGCACGATGGACAAAAAGGGGATGATGTGCGGCGGGCCGATGTACTACCTGAGCAACGGGCTGGGCTGGAAGTGGCTCGGCGTGCTTTTTGCCGTTTTCGCAGCGATAGCAGCTTTCGGAATCGGCAACATGGTGCAGTCCAACAGTGTGTGCGAGGCAGTGAACGGCACTTTCGGGGTGCCTCACGGGATAACGGGAATTTTCCTGACAGTGGCCACGGGACTGGTGCTGCTGGGCGGGATCAAGGCGATCGGCAAAGTGACCAGCCTGCTTGTGCCGGTGATGATCGTTTTCTACATCTGTGCCGCGCTCTGGGTGATCCTGGCCAACCTGGAGGCTGTGCCCGGGATTTTCAGGCTGATTTTCCGGCATGCGTTCACCCCCACCGCTGCCGGCGGTGGATTCGCCGGGGCCACAGTGATGATGACCATCCGCATGGGTGTGGCGCGTGGGGTGTTCAGCAACGAATCGGGCCTGGGCAGCTCGGCAATCGCCGCAGCCGCAGCCCAGACCCGCCATCCGGTGCGCCAAGCCATGGTCAGCATGACCCAGACCTTTATTGATACGATAGTTGTCTGCACCCTGACCGGGCTCACCATCCTGCTCACCGGGGTCTGGACGGGCGGCCAGACCGGGGCGAAACTGACGGTGCAGGCTTTCAATACGGCGCTTCCCGGGGAGACGGGCGGGATAATAGTTTCAGTGGGCCTGATCCTTTTTGCCTACTCGACGATTCTCGGCTGGTCCTATTACGGTGAAAAGGCTTTCGAGTACCTGTTCGGAGAGCGGGCAGTCGTGCCGTACCGCTCGTTTTTCACTGTCGTGGTTTTCGTGGGCGCGGTGGCCAAGCTCAATATCGTGTGGTCGGTCTCGGACGTGATGAACGGGCTGATGGCCCTGCCGAACCTGGTGGGCCTGCTGCTGTTGAGTGGAGTGGTGGTGCGGGTGACGTTTTCCTATTTCAGCGGGAAAGACTCAGGTGGGCTTTCTTGAGGGCTTTGAAAAGAATCTTGCCCCTGATGGTCCTGTGTTCTGAAATCAGCATGCCGCAGGTGTTTTCGATCAGAGAGAAGACTTCTTTGCTGTTGAACCCGGTCAGCTCCAGGCCTCCCGGATTCAGTTTCCGCTGAAAAAGGCGGTAATGCCAGGGCATGGAGAGGGGGAGTTCGATAATCAGTTTTCGCTTGCAGAAACTTGCCAGGCTTTCGAGCAGTGTTCTGGTGAGCTGTTTCGGGTAAAAGGCGAGGATGCCGGTGCCGATAATGATATCGAATTCCTCGGTGGCAGGGAACGGGTTGAACCACTTATAGATGATGCTTGGATAGGGATTGATCTGGCCGGCCAGGCGGGACAGGCTTCTGGTGGGAGCGGTGGCCACGACATCCACGTCCCCTCTCTCGGCGAGCCGCCGGGCGAGGAAGCCTGTGCCGTTTTCAAGTACAAGTACGCGGGAGTTTGAAAGATCGCGGTCCGGGTCCAGCATGCTTAACACCCGATCGGCCAGGCCCAGGCTGTAGAGCTTGAATTCCTCAGCCGCCTCCTTCTCTTTCCTTTCCACTTCCTCCGGTTGGGCCAGGGGCATGATAATTTTTTCCAGATTCTCACCCAATTGACTCGAATACTTTTTCAATTGTTTTTCCAAGCAAACCCCCGAAATCAAAACAGCCGGGCTTTGATTCTCAGCGAGAGAAAAAAACAAAGCCCGGCTATTTATTCAAGATTTTTCCATTGGGAAAAATTACCTGATATGCTCCGGCTGAAAGCCGGAAGGCAGCTGTATTTTACAGGCAGAGAGATTATACCGGTCTCGGCTCTCCCGGCATGGACACCGGCCTTTGAGGCGCAGGGCCGAACTGATAGTTCTTGGGGAACAGGTCGAGATCGGATTTGATCATTTCATCCCAGGTGACAATTTTACCGGTGTAAGCGGATTCGCGTCCCATGATTGCGGTGAGCGTGCTGTCGACAGCGAAATCCAGGCAGTCGTTTCTCGCCGTGGCGTTGCGGATGCTTTCGATCAGCTCCTGGTGCTCGTAGACGCTCGAGTTGGATCTTTCCCCTCTGTATCTCCACCTGTTCTGGCCCCTGATCGTCCTTCTGCTGTCGGTTTCGCCGAGCGTGCCGACAACTCTGTTTTCGTTCTTGTTGTCACAGTTGTCCCACTGGCGGAGCATGCAGAAGATATGCACATCGTTGGGGTATTCGTAATCAATGGTCATGTGGTCGTAGATATTGCCGTATTTGGGGTCTGTGCGGATCTGGCGGCCTCCCTGGCCCAGTGCGCTGATCGGGTGGGCGTCCAGGGTCCAGTTCATCAGGTCGATCTGGTGGACTACCATCTCCACTATCTGGTCGCCTGAGAGCCAGCAGAAGTAGTACCAGTTGCGGCACTGGTATTCCATCTCGCTCCAGCGAGGGTCGGAGCCGCGGTGCCAGAGACCTCCGCCGAGGCGGTGAAGGGAGCCGGCGTGTATCTGGCCCACTGCGCCGTCATGGATCCTTTTCACGGTTTCCATCACTGACTTGTCGTGCCTGGCGTTGAGCCCCACGACCACGGAAAGCCCTTTGTCCTTTGCTTTCTGCGCCGAGACCCTGATATTTCTGCAGCCCACCGGGTCGGTCGCCACGGGTTTTTCCGCGAAAATGTGCTTGCCCTGCCGGACGGCCTCCTCGAAATGCAGAGGCCTGAATCCCGGAGGTGTAGTCAGGATCACATAGTCGATATCGGTCTGAAGCAGTTGTTTGAAACCGTCCGCGCCGAGGAAGATATGGTCTTTGGCGACCTTGATGTTATTCTGAAGTTCCCCCTGGAGTTCCCGGGTTTCTTTGAGCGCCTTCAGGCTTTTTTCGATTTGCTCCGGTGCGACATCGGCCATGGCGACCAGGTCCACATTACCCGGGTCTGCAACAAGGGCGTTCGCGCAGGCTCCGGTACCTCTGCCGCCGCAGCCGACAACTCCGATTTTCAATTTTTTCTTGCTCTGGGCATGTGCATTTTTCACGAAAGGAAAGCCGGAAATCGCCGTTGCGGCGATAGCTCCAGTTGTGATAAAATCACGGCGCGAGATTATTTTGCTCTTCTCTCTTTCCATTATTCCCCCTCAAACAGGATAGACAGGATTAAGAATGAATCCGCGTGATGTATTCCTTCAGGTTTCGGCAGAGAACATGTGAATCGAAAGGAATAACATAAAAACAGGTTGAATCTATCTTACATAACTTTGTGAGTTTAGGCAAGGAAGAGATCAATTCGTCAATCCTGGTCTTTCTCCCCTTTTTTCTTTTTTTCCGTGCAGGCTGCCAGCGCTCTTTCTATCTCGGCTATCAGCTTCCTGTTTCTGGTGGGTCTGGCGATTTCGGCGGCTTTCTTACAGCGGGCACGGGCCTCTTCGAGGCGTTCATTCTGAATGTCCGCCTTGGCCCGGAACAGCTCTGCCACCGCCATGTGTTCTTCCATACCGTGCTCGCGCGCCAGGGCCTCGCCCTCATCCAGGGCGAGCCTGGACGCTGTTTCGTCTCCCAGGAAGGCCATGATCGACCCACGGTAGAGGGTATTCTGCACGATAAGCGGCAGGTTGTCGATCTCCCGCGCCAGATTGAAGCTTTCCTCGAAATAGCGGTGGGCCATTTCGTACTGCTTGAGATTATAGTAATAGACCCCGATTGTGGATAGAAGGGTGGATACGTAGGAATAATCCTGGTCTTCCCTGGCGAGCTCGAGCGCACGAAGGTAGAAATCCAGGGCCTTGCCGACCTCTTTTATTTCGTAGTGTGCGTTGCCCAGGTTCGCAAGCCAGATTCCCTGGTTGCGAATGTTTCCGGTTCGCTGTGCAAGGCTCAGCGCCTGCTGGTAGTAATCGATAGCGGTCTCGTATTCCTCCATGGCATAATAGACAGAGCCGATATAGCCCAGCCAGTTGCCTGTCTGCACGAGGTCACCCGAGTTCTGCAAGCCTTTCAGGGCCTGGTGAAACAGTTCGAGAGCCTCTTCGAGCATGTCCTGCTCGTATTTGATCCGGCCCAGATTGCTCAGTGCAGTGACCGCGGCGGTTTCATCGTGCCGCCCGCGGGCCAGTTCCAGAGCTTCGCTGTACAACTCGGCCGCCTTTTTGAATTTGCCTGTCTGCTGGTGGATGTAGCCCAGGTTGAGCAGGATTTCCAGGCGCCGGTCGGGTGACTCGTCGCCTGGGCTGAGCTTGAGCGCCTGGTTGAACTCCTTTTGTGCCTGCTCGTATTCCTCTCGCTGCACTCTAAGCTTGCCGGATGCAACCATGGAGACTGCCCTCAGGTTATCGCTTCCGGACTCGACAGCAACACTGTGGCCCTCCTGGAAAAAGCGTTCGGCGCCGTTCCAGTCACCGCGCTGAAGCATAATTTTGCCCAGCCCGAGACAGGCTTTCACCCGCGCCTCGCCGGAGGTCCCGTAGCGGGCCAGTCCAAGAGCGGCTGTTAAAGTGCCAAGCGCCTCTTTCAGCCTGCCGCCGCCGAGCTGGGCGTTGCCCAATTTGACCAGCATCAGGTTGAGCTTTTCCAGCGAGCCGGCGAAGGATTCGCTGTCCTGTTCCGCGCACTCCAGGCTCAGCCGGGACACCGCTTCATTATACAGCCGCACTGCACCTTCGTAATCCTCCAGATAGTACCGGCGTTTCCCGCAGAGGTCCAGCAGATCCACAGCCCAGTCCGATTTGAGTAGATAAGCGCTTGTCAGTAGTTCCCCCAGGAAGAAAACCACGTCCCGGCCTTCCTCCTCGCTGATTTGATGGATCAGTTCGGCGCACTGCTGTTTGAGAGCGGTAAGGCGGTCGGCGGGTATCGAGTCGAGCAGAATATCGCCGGCCAGAGCGCAGCTCAGGCGTATCGAGCCGCCGACACCGGAGCGTTCCTGGAGGAAGCCCTCTGTGACCAGGGCCTCCAGTGACTGGTCCATATTTTCCGGCGGATAGCCCGCGCGGGAAAGCAAGCCGGAGACCAGTTCCAGAGAACTGTATGCACCCAGCAGGGCAACGACCTGAAGCACGGTGCGTTTGCGTGGTTCCAGCAACTGCAGGCGTTCCCGCATGATCCTGGTCAGGTCGATAACATCCAGGGCGCGTGACTTGGATTCGAGTGCCACGATCAGCGCCTTTTTCCTCTCCCGGTCGCCAGGCTCGAAGGACTTTTCGCTCACCAGCCGGTAGCTCTCGGTCAGCATTTGCGGGTTTCCCGGAGTACAGTCGATGAGGATTTTTTGTAGCTGCGGTGTGAGAGGGCCTGAACCGGAGACAGCTTCGAGCCTGGCGAGGATTTTTTTTCTGGAAAGCCTGGAGAGCCTGCCGAGAGAAAACTCGTGAAATTCCTCGAGGTAATCCAGCATGCTGCTGTAGGAGCTGCGGCTTGAGCTGAGGATCAGCAGTGGCCAGAGGGTTTCCTTTTTTTGCACCAGGTGTACCAGCAGTTCGAGCGAGAGGCGGTCGGTGCGTTCGAGATCGTCGAACCAGAGCACGGTCAGGTCCGGCGATTTGTCCGCTTCACCCGAGCCGGCGCGCAGGGCCTGGAGGTAGCGCCGGGTGGCGTTGAATACCAGCAGCTTGCCTTTGCCCCGGCGCGAAACGCCGGTGGAGAACTCGACCGGATAGGTGATTCCCAGGAGCTGTCCGAAGACCGGAAGGATCGTTTCGGCCCGGAAAATCTCAGCAGGGAGGTTGAGAGAGGACAGGCTGGCCAGGCGCGATTCGAGCTTTTCTTTCTTGGAATATTCGCTTTCCCAGAAAGAGATGCCTAATTCAGAGCACAGGGCGCTGCTTACCGCTCCGAAAGGGAACCGTTCCAGGCAGTAGTCGCGCACCCGGAGGCAGTGGAGGCTTCGTAAGGCCCTGGCAGAAAAAAGAAGCTCCTCGATCAGCCTGGTTTTGCCGATCCCTTCCTCACCGAAAACATGAAGCCAGAGGGCCTGCTTTTTTCTGTCCGAGTCAAGAAAGTCTTTCAGGCGGCTGTTCAGGGCCTTGAGTTCTTTTTCCCTGCCGATGAGTCCAAGATCATGCATGGCTGCACCCTTTGATCTACGTAGCTGTCTTGGGAAACCCGATAACGCTGCCTGACAGCATGCTTGAGATAGAAAGCAAGACTAGTGCTTTAATTGGAAAATGCCTGTAATTATCTGTTCGGCCGGGCGAGAGTATAAAAAATCTTAGTTTTCAAAAAATATATGCAGATCATTCCGAATTCAAGCAAAAACATCCGGATATGGCCGTATAAAGCAGGAAGGCAAAAAGATAAAAACAGGGAAGCCCTTGACAGAAAATCGATTAGAATGGTATAATTAAAAAGCGGTAGTTTGTCCAATATTAGCTAAATAACGAAAGGAGGTTATATTACCTGAAAACGAGATCGGGTTTCACTAAGACCTGGTCTTCTAAGCGGCCAGCGAAATGGTTGTACCAGATCAATTTGAAGAATTGAGACAGGAGATTTTTCACGACCAATTTCGGGGTTTTGCATGGCTCAAAGAGACTTGAACAAAGTGATTCTTATTGGTAACATCGGCCGCGACCCAGACCTTCGCCAGACAGAAAGCGGAAGTGCGATTTCCACTTTTTCGATGGCCACTAATACCAGTTGGGTGAACCGGGATGGTGTTCGCAACGAACGCACGGAGTGGCACAATATAGTAACATGGAACCGTTTGGCGGAAATATGCCATCAGATAATCCACAAAGGGGACCAGGTTTATATCGAAGGCCGCCTGCGGACACGCACCTGGGAAGATGAGAGCGGAGAACGCCGTCACAAGACAGAAATAATCGCTGAGCAGATGATCAAGCTCAGCCGAAGGACGTCGGTCGAGGGCGCGGAATCGGATCTGGAGCAGGCACAGCAAGACAATGAAGACACGGACAACACTTCTACCAGTGAATCTCAACAGTTATCCGAAAGCAAAAAACAGACTGATTGACCTGGTTGTTTTAAGTTGCTCAGATACGAGAGAGTAAAGGGACGAAGATTTTCCTGGCGCGGAACGGTAGATGGCAAAAAATACAAAGAGATACGGGATCAAAAAAGCACCGGACAAGCTGACAGTGTTGAGAGATGCTCTGACAGGGAACGAGAAGGCTACAGGCAAGGTCATGAGGGCATTTCAGACTCTGATGCGCCAGGATTCAGAAGAATCTGACAAAAAACCTGGTGGGTTGCGGCCCGGACAAAAGAGAAAGACCCCGCCGTGAAGCTAGGGTCTCTATCAGCCGGGCTTGTTTTAACACTGCTGATTCAATGCTGCAGAGGATTCAACTAGAAAAGGACGACCTTTCCTTCCCGGTAAAACTGTGCCTGAGGTATCGACCGGCACAGGCGCGTTGAACATCGCTTCCCTGAAAAAAACTTGCAGACACTGCTATTCTTTGACCACCCAGACCTTGAGCTCTGCATTCACCTCGGGGTGCAGGCGCACCTGAATCGTGTACACACCGAGCTGTTTGATCGGCTCCTCCAGCAAGATTTTCCGGCGGTCGATCTCGAACCCTTGTTTGGCCGCTTCTTCAGAAATGTCAGCCGAGTTCACCGAGCCGTAAAGCTTTTCTTCCTCTCCTGCTTTAACCTGGAAAGTGAGAGAGAGGTCTTTCATTTTCTTGGCCAGTTTTCTGGCCTCTTCCACCTCGCGCGCGACCTGCTGTGTTGCTCTGCGCTTTTCGAACTCGATGCGCTTCAGGTTACCTCCTGAGGTCGGATAGGCCAGATTTTTCGGGATCAGATAATTACGGGCATAGCCGGGAGCAACTTTTACCACCTCTCCGAGTTTGCCCAGCCGATCGATATCGGCGCGCAGGATAACTTTCATACCCCCTCCTCAAAACACGATCGATATGTATGTAAGATTTTCTGTTCAACGGGTTTCGATATATATGCAGAGCCCGTTGAGTTTTATTTGATTGCCGGCACGGTCTTGCGAAAATCAATCCAGGTGTCGAGAAGCCCGAATAGCAGGTGGAACATGACCATCGGGGTCAGGCACAGCACTACAACGAGTACCCGCAGGATAATTCCACCATTACGCCTGGAGATAAAGAAAAAGATCACGGCCAGGCCGCGGATCACGTAAAGGGCACCCATCACGAACAGGATATTGAGCGAAATACGCAACATCGGTTCGTTAGAGGAAAAAAGCAGGGCCACGACAAGGCCCGCTATCACCATCCAGATCCAGCTGTCTTCGAAACGGTACTGGTTGAAATGGCTGCAGCCGAGCGAGAGATGGTGATCGGATTCCCCGGAATGTCTGAAGATGATCACAGAGAGAAAAAAGCTTGCGATCATCAGTAAGATAATATTGGCCGGGAGAATCCTGACTTGCAATCTGTCTAATTGGTTCAACAGCTTCAGTTTATCGCTCTCAACCTCTTCCGGATTTCCGGCTAGCGGCCGTATCTGCTCCTGCTGGAAAGCTATCAGCTTGTACTCGATTTTTTCCCATCTCTCCGGGCCTGTTTTCCAAATCACGGAGCTGGTAAGAATTGTAGCGATCAGACAGCCGACCAGGGTACCCGAAGTAACCGTGGAGAACAGGTTTTTTCTCATGATCAAGACACTGCTGAGCGAGGCAGTCAGGGCGAAGACGGTAAGCAGCGGTTCGCTCCATAATGAAGTTGCCAGCAGAGGAACCAGTGCTATCCCGGCCAGCGTTCGCAACCGGGGCCGCCGGTCGCAGCACAGAAAGATCAATCCCAGAGAGGCCCCCATGGCTACCCTGAGGAAAGGATCGCTCAGCACTAAGGCCGCAACTACTGCGAGTGGCAGCCATTTCAGGGCTGTAAGGGCCAGAGACTGCCATTTATTGTGCGCCCTGCCTTGCTCCATGGTGCTATCCGAAGAAATTCAGGTTTGTTTGGATTCCATCCCACCTGCCAGAGGCGAATACTTCCGGATAAAGCGCAGCCGGGATCGGCTGACACCAAGCCGCTCACTCGACTCGGCGCGTGAGCGCTCTCTGATCAGCTCGCTTCGAACTCTCCGATATAAGGAAGCAGTGCCAGGAAACGGGCTTTCTTTATCGCTCTTGAAAGCTGTCTCTGGTGCTTGGCACAGGTGCCGCTTGTGCGGCGCGGGACAATCTTGGCCCGCTCGGTTAAAAAACGTGCAAGCAGCTTTTGATCCTTGTAATCGATAGCTTTAATGGTGTTCTCGCAGAAATAGCAGACTTTTCTGCGTCCTTCACCTCCGAGAGATTTTATTCTCATGAATCTATAGCTCCTGATATTAAATATATGTCTCGAATTGGATAGGCAGCCTGTAGCTGCGCATGCTCCAAACAGCGGCTGACACGGCAGGGCCGCACACACGGGATCCGGGCGCCCTACTTTTTGGTCTCAGCAGGCTTGGCTATTCTTTCGGTTTCCGGATCGTAAAGGACGATCAGGCTGCGCAGGACCATCTCGACGATACGCAGGCGCCGCTCGATTTCTGCGATTGCCTGGGTTTCCACATTGAAACGATAGACGCGGTATATACCGTTGTCTTTCTTTTTGACCGGATAGGCGAATTTCCGCTTGCCCCAATCCAGCGTTTGGTCCTGGATTATCTCGGCGCCCTGCGATCTCAGAATTTCGAGCACGCTTTCGAATTTGTCATCGACTTCGGAATCTTCGATGGTTGGATCGAGAATTAAGACAATCTCGTACTTCTTCATAGGCTTTCTCCCTTCGGACAGTTGATCCCTGCCGGGTTCAGGCAGGAATAGGGGGTAAGTGCTAGAAAATGGGTGTCATAAATACAATAAAACAGTAAAAATAGCAAGATAAAACAGGGGCACACTCTCTGATGTGCCCCTGTTGGCAACAGCGATTCTGTTTTAATGCGAGATTACATGTGCAGGGCTTTGAACATCGGGGCCAGCACCAGCGAGATCACACTCATCAGCTTGATCAGGATATTCAGCGAGGGTCCGGCTGTATCCTTGAAAGGGTCCCCGACAGTGTCGCCGACTACCGCCGCCTTGTGGGCCGGTGAGCCCTTGCCCCCGAGGTGGCCGCTCTCGATGTATTTCTTGGCGTTGTCCCAGGCGCCCCCTGCGTTGGCCATGAAAATCGCCATCAGCACACCGGTCACGGTCACACCGGCCAGTATTCCGCCCAGCATTTGAAGGTCATAGAAACCGAAAATCACCGGGACCAGGACGGCGATAAGACCCGGAACGACCATTTTTTTAATCGCTGCGGCGGTAGAGATGTCCACGCACTTGGCGTAGTCGGCGCGGGCCGTGCCTTCCATGAGGCCCGGGATGGATTTGAACTGGCGCCTGACCTCCTCGATCATCTCGAAGGCTGCGCTGCCGACTGCAGTCATGGCAAAGGAACTGAAAAGAAAGGGCATTATTCCACCGATGAAAAGGCCTGCCATCACTTTGGGGTTGTTGATATCGAGCACGGAGATACCGGTGGTGGCCCGGAATGCCGAGAAAAGGGCCAGGGCGGTGAGAGCCGCCGAGCCGATTGCGAAGCCCTTGCCGATTGCTGCGGTAGTGTTACCCACAGCGTCGAGCTTGTCCGTGCGAGCCCTGACCTCTGAGCCGAGGCCGGCCATCTCGGTTATGCCCCCGGCGTTGTCGGCGATCGGGCCGTAGGCGTCAACCGCCAGCTGGATGCCGGTAGTGGCGAGCATACCGAAAGCGGCGATAGCTATCCCGTAGAGTCCGGCGCAGGCATATGAGACAATCACGGCTACTGCGAGAACAGCCACCGGTGCGGCAGTGGAACGCATCCCGGTGCCGAGACCGGCGATAATATTGGTGGCTGCTCCGGTTTCACTCTGGGCGGCAATGTTGCGTGCAGGTCCCCGGGCCTCAGAGGTATAATACTCGGTGATCAGGCCGATTGCAGTGCCTGCCACCAGACCGGTGATCATGGCCCAGAAGATGTTGGAGACGGAGTAGAGATTGGAATCGCCGAAGATCTCGAACTTTCCCTGGGGCATCATGGTCTCGATCACGATCCAGGAGATGATCGCCATGCCGATCGCTGCCCCGAAAGTACCGAGATTCAGCGCTGCCTGCGGGTTGCCGCCTTCCTTGGTTCTTACGAAAAAAGTGCCGATTATCGAAACGACAATGCCGATTCCGGCAAGCATCAAAGGCAAGATTACAAAATCAATGGAGAATGCGCCGGAGGGGGCGAGGGTGATCGTGGCCCCGAGTACCATCGAGCCGATAATCGCGCCCACGTAAGATTCGAACAGATCAGCGCCCATGCCGGCTACATCGCCCACGTTGTCGCCCACATTGTCGGCAATCACCGCTGGGTTACGCGGGTCGTCCTCAGGAATACCGGCCTCTACCTTGCCCACAAGGTCGGCCCCGACATCGGCCGCCTTGGTGTAGATTCCGCCACCGACACGGGCGAAGAGAGCTATCGAGGAAGCGCCGAGGCTGAAACCGCTGAGCACCGGTATGACAGCAGTGGAAAGCTGGTTCTGCAGAGTCATGCCCTCGGAGGGCAGATACGCCTTGTAGATGATAAAAAGCGTGCTCAGGCCGAGAGTGCCCAGCCCGACAACGCACATACCCATCACGGAGCCGCCTTCGAAAGCCACCTTTAAAGCTCCGGAAAGGCCCTGGCGGGCAGCGTTGGCTGTACGCACGTTGGCACCGGTGGCCACGCGCATGCCGAAAAATCCAGCCAGACCGCTGCAGCAGGCGCCAATGATAAACGACACGGCGACCAGCGACTGCACCTGGATCTTGTAGCCGATCACCAACAGCGCGGCCACGATAACCACGAAGATCGCAAGTACCTTGTATTCGCGGGCCAGAAAGGCCATCGCACCTTCGCGGATCGCATGGCTGATAGTGAGCATTTTTTCACTGCCCGGGTCGGCTTTGTATACGCTGCGGGCTTTGAAATATGCGAATACCAGAGCCAGAAGGCCTGCAACCGGGAAAAGATAGAGGTAACTTTCCATGATTCACGCTCCCTCGCGGAGAATTGAGGTAAAAATAAAAAATACAATCTCAGGCGTTGTACAGACTCATTGCTTTTTCGATACCTTGGGTGTAATAGGTGATTACTGCCCCTGCGGCGTCATCGAACCTGTCCAGTACGGCGTTTTCTTCTTCGGTTTCGAACGGGCTCAGGACGAAATCGGTAAGCTCTTCCGGCAAGCTTTCCTTTCCTATGCCAAAACGGAGCCGGATGCAGGCATCCGTACCCAGCGAGTCGATCACTGACGCCAGGCCTTTGTGTCCCCCTGCCGAGCCTTGTGCCCTGATTCGTATTTTACCCACCGGCAGGGAAACGTCATCGATACAGACCAGCAGGTTTTCCAGAATAAAGGGACGCACACGCCAAAGGGCGGAAAGGGCCTGGCCGCTGCGATTCATGTACAGGATGGGTTTCACGAGAAGGAGATTCAGTCCTTCAATCTGGCCCTCGGTGGTTAAACATGGGCCCGAGCGGATAAAATCGGCAAGATGAAACTTGTGGGCCAGATAATCGAGGAACCAGAAACCGATATTATGCCGGGTATTTTCGTAATCCGGCCCGGGGTTGCCGAGGCCGACCACGACTCTGAGGTCGGATTCAGCCTGGATCTCTATTTTTCTTCACTCTCTTTCTGGCGCCCGATCACTTCAGGCTCAGTCACCTCTTCTTCAGCAGCCTCAGCCGCCACTTCCTCCGCTTCCTCGCCTTCAGCAACCTCGGCCACCTCAGGCTCCTTATGAATCACCGGCGGCACGACTGTCACCACAGTGCTTCCAAGGTCGCTAAGAATCTCGTAATCGCCCTTTGGAATATCCTCCACATGAATGCTTTCGTGGATATTGAGTTCCGTGATATCCACAACGATATTCTCGGGAATATTGGCCGGAAGTGCCGAGATTGCCAGGTCTCTCAGAACATGCTGTACCAGGCCGCCCTGGTGGCGGACACCGACCGGGGAGCCGTGGAGCACGATCGGTACATCGACTGTTACCGGGCGGTCCTTGGCCACTGAGTAGAAATCGAGATGCTGAATCTGTTGCTTGTAAGGATGCTTCTGAACGTTTCGAATAAGCGCCTGAAAGCTTTTCCTGACTTTACCTGTGATGTCGAGCTGGATAATTGTGTTTTCGAAAGAGACGTGCTGGAACAGGTGTGAAACCTCTTTTGTATCCAGCGAAATCGCCAGAGAATCATCTTTAGAACCGTAAACCACAGCCGGCACGCGACCCTCATTGCGCAGGCGGTGCATTTCGCTCTTGCCGAAGCGGTTCCTGGTTTTCGCCTTGAGCTGATAATTTTTAGTCATTATTACTCCCGGAGAGCGGTCTCTCCACCGGTTGAATCAGTCCACAAACAGCGCGCTCACCGATTCGTCGTTATGAATATAGCGGATAGCTTTGCCCAACAATTCCGCCACTGACAGCACTTTTAACTTGGGAAATTTTTTATTTTCCGGTATCTGAATCGTATCCGTGACTGCGACTTCTGTCAACGGGGCGTTTTGCAGGTCTTCCACTGCATTTCCAGAAAGCACTGCATGAGTACACCCCACATAAATCGAGTTCGGGTTTTTGGCCGCCAGTGTTTTGCAGGCAGCGACCAGAGTTCCGCCGGTATCGATAATATCGTCGACGATTATAACATCCCGGCCGGAGACATCGCCGATAATGTTCAGGCTGACCGCCTCGTTCGGGCGGGGCCTGCGTTTCTCGATAAACGCCAGAGGCGCATCGAGGCGTCCGGCGTAACCCCTGGCCATCTTGGCCCCACCGATATCCGGGGAAACGACGACCAGGTTTTTCAGGTTGAGCGACTGGAAATACTCGAGGAAAATCGGCAGAGTATACAGGTGGTCGCTCGGTATATCGAAAAATCCCTGGATCTGGTGTGAGTGCAGATCCAGGGTCATCATCCTGTCCGCACCGGCCATGGTGATCAGGTTTGCCGCCAGCTTTGCACCGATACAGACCCGCGGCTGGTCTTTACGGTCCTGCCTCCCGTAGCCGTAATAGGGCATCACTGCGGTGATCCGCCCTGCCGAGGACCGTTTCAACGCGTCGATAATCAGCAGCAGCTCGAGAATATTATCTGCCGGCGGGTTCGTGGGCTGAACCACGAAGCAGTCCATGCCCCGGATATTCTGACAGATCTTGACAAAAATTTCACCGTCGGAAAAACGCCTCAGCTCGATTTCGCAGAGATCGATCCCCATAAAGCCGGTGATATGCTCAGCCAGCGGTTTGTTTGATGTTCCAGTGATTACTTTGAGTTCTGTGTCCGAAAACATGGCTTCACCGACCGGTTCGTGTAATAAACCGGGCTGCTCGTTAAACGGCCCGTGTGGCAATTCTGGCTGGGGCGGCAGGATTCGAACCTGCGAATGCGGGATCCAAAATCCCGTGACTTACCGCTTGTCTACGCCCCAAGAGATACACTTGAAGCGGTATCCGTTTTTTTTATTGTCATATTTAGAAAAAGCAGAACTAAAATAAAAAAAATTGCCTTATATGTCAACTTTTTCGGATTCAGCCGGTTACGTGGACGGATTCTTCACTATTTATCTTTGAATTTTCGGGGGCTTTTTAACATGCCGGTCAACAGAAGATTTTTGAAATAGATGGACAAACAGGCAGGTTTTTATAAATTAGGGTACTCACCAAATAACTCTGACCATGCTCGAACAGCTTTTTCTGCCGCAGCGCTTCAATCCACGAGAAGTGGTTCAGGGCTGTCCGGCAATGGATTGAGATTAATGACCAGGATAGAAAAACAGTTATTTTATATAAGGAGACCCGGCCGATGAAGATCAGTTATGAAGTGGTTCATCTGAAGGCGAAGCATGTTTTCAAGATTGCCCGTGAGGAGCTCGAGGGAGACCAGTTCGACAACGTGATAGTAAGACTCGAACACGATGGGCTCACCGGCTGGGGCGAGGCGGCCCCCTTTGTCATCTACGGGGAAAACCATCGGACCGTGCTGGCCGCGCTGGAAACGCTGAAACCGGTTATCGAGAAGTGGGACGACCCCTGGAAAGCCGAAAAGATGATGGCCGAACTCGACGGCGTACTCGAGCTGAATTTCGCAGCCAAGGCGGCGGTTGACGCCGCACTCTATGATATTCAGGGGAAAATCGCCGGGGTGCCGGTTTATTCTCTTCTGGGCCTCGATCCTGAGGATGCCCCGCTGAGTACGTTCACGATCGGGATCGATGAGCCGAAGGTCGTAAGGCAGAGGGTGCGCGAGGTTCTCGACTGTCCTCTGCTGAAAATCAAAGTCGGCGGCCCGCAGGATATCGAGGCTCTCAGGGTGGTTCGCGAGGAGGCGCCCGAGGCGCGGATCAGGGTGGATGCAAACTGCGGCTGGGAGCCGCACGAGGCGCTGGCGATGATCGAGGAGCTGGCCGATTACGGCGTGGAGTTTGTCGAGCAGCCGCTGAGAGCAGCCAGCGTGGAGGGAATGTGCTGGCTGCACGAGAGAAGCCCCCTGCCGCTGATGGCCGATGAGTCCTGCGAGCGCCTGGAACACGTACCGGCCTGTGCCGGCCAGTTCGACGCGATCAATATCAAGCTCGCCAAGTGCGGCGGGATCCGCCACGCACTGAAAATGATCGGCTGCGCCAGGGCCCACAACCTGAAAGTAATGCTCGGCTGCATGCTCGAATCCAGCGTGCTGATTACCGCCGCGGCGCATATCAGCCCGCTGGTGGACTATGCGGACCTGGACGGCCACGTGCTGATCGCCAACGACCCTTTTGTCGGCATGCGGTTCGAATCCGGCAGGATGGTCATGCCCGACGGGCCGGGCCTGGGCGTGCAGCAGCGCTGAGATGGTTGGATTGGTTGAGATTTCGAATAATAAAGATCAGGCTGAGGGGGCGGGCCGGCATCCTTTTTGCAAAACCTCCGGAACAGGTTGACCTGAAAGTGGTGTTCAAGCAAAAAGGATGCCGGCCCGCCCCGCCTGCCTACATCAGGCTCGAAGGGTCCCGGTCAAGGATCAGGCGGCATTTCCCTTTGCCCGGCGGTTTTGCCTCCCGGGCCAGGAAAGACCCGGCCCGCTCGATTGCCTCGCTGCTTTCGCTTTTCACTATCAGATGATAGCGGTATTTTCCACGAATCTTCTCCAGGGGGCAGGGGGCCGGCCCGACAACTTTCAGCCTGCCTGCCGAAAAATCGTCCCTGAATAGTTTCTCCAGTTGCCCGGCCGTTTTTTCGGCAAAGGCTGCGAGAACATTTTCATCCATTCCGGTAAACATCACGTTCAGAAGGTTAACAAACGGGGGATATTCAGCCTCTCTGCGGATCGCCAGCTCCTCTTTGGCGAAAGAGATGAAATCATGAGTGACCGCTGCTCTGATCGCCGGATGGGTTGGCCTGAAAGTCTGGATAACCACCTCGCCTCCCCGTTGACCTCGGCCGGTGCGCCCGGCCACCTGGGCCAGAAGGTCGAACGTGCGCTCGGTGGCCCGGAAATCCGGCAGGTTCATCGCAGTATCTGCATTGACAACTCCCACCAGCAGGACATCCGGGAAATCCAGCCCCTTGGCGATCATCTGAGTGCCCACGAGGATATCGGTAGCACCGGAGCGGAGGCGTTCGAGGATCTCGTGGTGCGACCATTTGCCGCCGGTCGTGTCCATGTCCATCCGGTCGATTACCCGCTGCGGAAATTTTTCCTCGAGAATGCTTTCCAACTGCTCGGTACCCACTCCCATCGGTGTCAGCCGTTTGGAGCCGCAGGCCGCGCAGGCGCAGGGCACAGGCTGCTGGGCGCCGCAGTAGTGGCAGAGAAGGCGTTTAAGCCGCCGGTGCAGGGTGAGAGAAATGCGGCAGTGGCGGCACTCGACAACCTGGCCACATTCCTCGCAGATCATGAATGTATTGAAGCCCCGCCGGTTGAGCAGCAGCAGCGCCTGCCCCTCTGCCTGAAGGGCGAAGTCGATTTCTTTCAAAAGCTTCTCCCCCACAAGGGAGGATTTCTTTTTGGACCAGCCTTTGCGCAGGTCGAAAATATTGACCTGCGGCAGGGGGAGCCCCTGGGCTCTTTCCGGGAGTTCGAGCAGGCGGTATTCTCCCTGGCTTGCCTTATAGTAGCTTTCCAGGCACGGCGTGGCTGAGCCCAGTACCACCGGCCCTGCGGCCCGGTTCATCCGCCAGATCGCCACTTCACGGGCGTGGTAACGGGGAATGTATTCCGCCTCCTTGTAAGTATGCTCCTGTTCTTCATCGATAATTATTATCCCCGGATTTTGAAAAGGGGCAAACACGGCTGAGCGTGCCCCAACGGCAATCGAAAATTTTCCCTGGTTGATCTGCTGCCAGATATCGTAGCGCTCGCCGTCTGAGAGGCCGCTGTGCAGCACGGCCACTTGCGGGCCGAAAACCGCCCTGAACCGGCCCGTTGTCTGCGCAGTGAGCGCGATTTCAGGAACGAGGATTATCGCCTGTTTGCCGGCTTTCAGGACCGGGCGCAGAAGTTCCATGTAGACCAGGGTCTTGCCGCTTCCGGTTACGCCGTGAAGAAGGAAGACATTGTGGCTTGCCAGGGATTGTCTGAGAGCGGCGATTACCTCTTTCTGGTCCGGGGAGGGCTCAGGAGCCTGGTAGTCCGGAAAATCCACGTGCCTGAACGGGTCGCGGGGATCATAGACCTGATACTTGTTGATCAGCCCCTTTTTGGCCAGCGCACCGACAATCGCAGGGCTGAAATTGAACCTGTTCAGCAGGCTCAGTTCCACCGGAGCTGACATGCCCTGAAGGAAATCCAGGCACTCGCGCTGGCGGGGCGATCTGGCGAGAAGCGCTTTCAGTTCATCATCCGGGGTGTCCCCGAGGGCTTCCACCATGGTGCGCTGCCTGGTCTTGGGGAGAAGAGGGAGGTGGTCGGTGATCTCGATCAGACCCATCCCGGCAAGGGCTGCCAGAGGCTGCGAGAGGCTTTTCGATTTCAGGCGCCTGGCCAGGCGGCTTTGAAGGAGCTGGCCCTCGGCAAGCAGGATTTCGATTATTTTACCCTGCAGGGCTCTCAGCTTCGGCCCGGCAGGCTTGATCCCATCCACCAGCCTGATCCTCCGGTCGCCGACACGCATAAAGATACCGGGTACAACTGCCCGGACAGCTTCCCCGAATTCACAGAAATAATACCGCGAAATCCAGCGCGCCAGATCCAACAGTTCCTGCCCCACCAGGGGATAATCGTCGATAACCGCTTTCAGCCTTTTAAGCCTGATCCCTTTCGGGGGGCGTACATTCGCCTCTACCACGATACCGGTCAGTATCCTTGCGCCGAATGGCGCCAGCACGCGGATTCCGGGCAGCAGCGGCTGCAGATGGCCCTCCGGAGTGAGATAGGTATACGGCCCGCCCCCGGGCCTCGGGAATACCACATTCGCGTTGGCTGTATCTTTGCTGCGTGTCATGGCTGAGCGATCTCCAATCCCGGGTAAAGCTGTCGAGAGTGTTACCGGGTGAAACTGCGGGCCGCCAGGGCTGCCAGGAGAGCCAGGTCGTCGAGGCTGAGCAGTACGCCGCTTTGGCTTTTTCCGGGCAGATCCGCCCCGGAGAAGACCCGGACGGATTCCGGTATCCGGCCGCTTCGGCGGCCGCAGACAACAGCCACCGGCACACCATGCCGGGAGGCTTTCTGAAATACACCGGAGATCACTTTCCCGCCCATGCTCTGGGAGTCGAAAGAGCCCTCGCCCGTGATCACCAGGTCAGCCCCGGCCAGAGCCGTGTCGAAATCCAGTGTTTCGAGCACGTAATCTATCCCGGACACGAGCTTTCCGCCGAGGAAACCGGCCACTGCGGCGCCCAGCCCTCCGGCGGCTCCGGCGCCGGGTATATTGTCCACTTCAATGCCGAGATCCTGCGCTATCCGCCGGGCCAGATTGGCCATTCCCTGCTCGAGGCGCTCCACCATTTCAGCCTCGGCGCCTTTCTGGGGCGCAAAGACTCGTGCTGCACCCGAGGGGCCGAGCAGCACGTTACGCACGTCGCACAGGGCGCGTACTTTCACTGCTTTCAGGCGGCTGTCTGTGCAGGCGCTGTCGATCAGCGAGATTTCGGCCAGGACCCGACCGCCTTCCCGCTCGATCGGCTCTTGATCTCTGCCGAGAAAGCGGTAGCCCAAGGCACGGGCCATGCCTGTCCCGCCGTCCACAGTGGCCGATCCCCCGAGAGTGACAGTCAGGGTCCTGATTTTTTTCTCGAGGGCTGAGCGGATAACCATTCCCAGGCCGTAGGTGCCGACAATCCACGGATCCCGCTCGGCCTCGGACAGCAGGGCCAGTCCCGAGCTTCGCGCCATCTCGATCAGCGCCTCCCCCCCGGGGAGCACGGCGTATTCCACCTCGATTTCGCGTCCCAGGGGATCGCGCGCCCGGCAGCGGTGGAGCGTTCCGCCTTTAACAGCCAGAAGTGTTTCCAGGGTTCCCTCTCCCCCGTCGGCCAGGGGGAGTTTCATCAGCCGGGCTTCAGGCAGCACGGTTTTCACTCCGGCGGCGAAAGAATCGCTCACCTGGCCGGCAGTGAACGTGCCCTTGAAAGAGTCCGGCGCGAGGATAATTTTCATGCTCATGGCCTTGGGTCAACAGAGTGCGAGTGTCTGATTGAATAAAAAAGACCCGGTTTGCAGAGAACCCTAGCTTTCCGATAATATAGCAGCCGGAGGGCGAGGCTCTCAAGACAAAATTAAGGGTAGAGTGGATGAGAAAGGCAGAGCAATCTATCAGCCGGCCTCAGGCCAGTCGAGGCTGCCGGTGGGGTAAGCCCTGATATCAAGGCTGTCTGCGCAGCCATGATCGAAGTGGAAGAGTGCGGTTCGGGCAATCATTGCCGCGTTGTCAGTACAGAGATTGAGCGGCGGAAAAATGACCTTTATGCCTGAGCTGTCACTACGGGTGGCGAGGTTTTCGCGCAGGGCCTTGTTCCTGGCCGCGCCGCCGGCCACGACCAGTGTCCTTGCCGAGACCCTGGCACAGGCGCGCAGGGATTTTTCAATCAGCACCTCGACTGCTGCGGCCTGGAAAGAGGCGGCAAGATCGGCCTGCGAGCCATTGAATTTGCCTGCTTTCCTGAGGTCCTGCACCTCGTAGAGGACAGCGGTTTTGAGTCCTGAAAAGCTCATATCCAGCGACGGGTCCTTGATCATCGGCCTGGGAAAGGCGAAAGCCTGCGGGTTGCCGCTGGCAGCGGCTTTCTCGATAGCCGGGCCGCCGGGATAACCAAGCTCGAGCATTTTGGCCACCTTGTCGAAAGACTCCCCCACCGCGTCATCCCGGCTGCGGCCGAGGATCAGGTATCGGCCCCAGCGCTCCACCTCGACCAGGAGAGTGTGCCCGCCTGAAATGAGAAGGGCGATAAAGGGGGGTTGGGGAGGTTCGTCCACCAGCAGGTTGGCCATCAGGTGAGCCTCGACATGGTTCACCCCGATCAGCGGCTTGTCCAGGCTCAGGGCGAGAGCCTTGGCCGTGCAGACTCCTACCAGCAGCGAGCCGATAAGCCCGGGGCCCAGGGTAACTCCGATCAGGTCGATTTCTTCCAGTGTGCGTTTCGCCTCGCCGAATGCCTGTTCGAGCAGCGGCAGAAGGACTTTCTGGTGGGCGCGGCTTGCCAGCTCGGGCACCACCCCGCCGAAACGCTCGTGCTCCATCTGGCTCAGGACCAGGTGGCTGAGAAGCTTTTTCTCTCCCTCCAGCAGGGCCACGGAGGTCTCGTCACAGGAGGTTTCTATACCGAGAGTGAGCATGGCAGAGCTTGGTTAAGGAAAATTTGCAGGAGCGAGACGTGCCTCACCCGGATATTCTATGCTTATAATCATCAAGATCCGCTGTGGCGCTGGGCAATACTGACCGGCTAGAGCGGAGTATTCATCGAGCGCAGGCGGCAGACCGCCCGGGCCGTCTCCTCGACCGTGCGCTTGATTTGTTCGGCAGTATTGCTCCAACCCAGGCTGAAACGCACGGAAGACTGAGCCAGCTCCGGAGACACTCCCAGCGCGGTGAGCACATGGGACGGCTCCAGAGAGCCGCTGGCGCATGCCGAGCCGCTGGAACAGGCGATCCCCTTCAAATCGAGGTTCAGTAGCAGCGCCTCGCCCTCCACGCCCCCAAACGAGACGTTCAGCGTATTGACCAGCCTGTTTTCGGGATGCCCGTTGAGATGCAGCCCGTCGAGTTTCTCCCGCAGCCCTTCCCAGAGACTGTCCCGCAAGAGGCGGATTTGCCTGTTGTGCTGGTCTGATTCGGCCTTGATCAGCTCGCAGGCGGCGCCCAGTCCGGCTATTCCGGCCACGTTTTCGGTTCCGGCTCGCAGGCGGCGCTCGTGTGAGCCGCCGAGAAGCTGGGGCTGCAGTTTCACTCCCCTGCGCACGTAGAGTGCGCCGATGCCTTTGGGACCGTAAATCTTGTGGGCACTGATCGAGAGGAGGTCGACCGGTAGAGAGCTAAGATCGATCTCCAGCCTGCCTGCCGCCTGGATCGCGTCCACGTGGAAAAGCACGTCGGCCCGGCGGCAGATATTCCCCAGTTCTTCCACCGGCTGAACGGTGCCGACCTCGTTGTTTGCCGCGATAATGCTTACCAGCAGAATGTTTGCGGCCTCCAGGCTGCGCTTTAAATCCTCCGGGCTGACACTGCCGTATCTGTCAACAGGAAGGAACTGAATGTCGAAACCCTGATCGGCCAAGTGTTGCATGGGCCTGAGCACGGCATGATGTTCCACCGAAGAGGTTACGAGCCCGCCTTTTTCCTGACCGGCCAGTTCGGCCATTCCCCGGATGGCAAGATTGTTGCTTTCAGTGCCCCCGCTGGTAAAGTAGATTTCATCGTCTTCGGCCCCGAGGAGCTCTGCCACCTGGGAGCGCGCCCTGTCGATCGCACTGCGGGCCGCGCGGCCCTCGGCGTGGATACTTGAGGCGTTGCCGCAGTTCTCTCTCAGATAGGGAAGCATTGCCTCGAGCACCCGGGGATGGACCGGGGTGGTAGCGTTGTGATCCAGATAGATACGATTTGCTGAAGGGCTTTTCACGTTCATGGCATATCTTAAAAGCAGCGGATCAGGGCTGCCGAAGTGTTAGATTCGACACCTGGTACAGAGCGAGTTGAAGATCCTGTTGAAGGATAGTATAATTTCCGACAGCTTTTGTCAACCGGGGTGAAAGGACAGATCAGGGAGATTCGTTTTCACTCTGAATGCTGCGGTATTTTTGCACGATACGGAAGATTTCCTGGGAGAGGATACCGCCGGGGTTTCTCTGAGCGTAGGTCCGGAAAGCTTCAGTGGCTTTTTCGTATTCGCCCAGCTTATTATAGGCATGGCCGAGGTTCAGATAGATCACGGGCCGGTCGGGGTCGTACGCGGAGGCGATATCGAGGTAATGCAAGGCTTCTTCCGGCGCGTTGTTAGCCAGGTACAGCGTGCCCATCATGAGATAGGCCAGTGCGGTATCTTCGGGCGCGAAACTCAGATATGCCAGCCACCTTGTCGAATCCGGCTGAGCAAGGAAAAGGCTTTCGGCTGTCGCGGCCTGCTGTTCTGTTTGTTCCCCGGCTTTCTCTTTTACCTTTTCGCAGAAAGTGAGAGCAAGGCAGATCAGGGTTATCAGAGCCAGGATATTGAATGTTCCCGGTTTCATGGCTTTTTTAACTCCCATGGAGCATAGTACCTTCGCCATACATCGGGGGAAGGTTTGTAGCTGACTCCGTATTCATTAAGCTCTCTCTGGAAATAGTTCCAGAAGTCCTTAATCATGAACTTTGCAGTGTTGACATTTTCTATGGCCGTATTGAATTCGTCTTCCCCGCCGCTTTTGAGATATGTGTGAAAAGATTGAACGGCGATACTGTCGTAGTAGGCAATATAATCGAGGTTATCGAAAAGCTCGAGCGCAGGATCGTGCTCGATTCGCCTGCGCAGCAGTTTCCGCCTGCGCTCAGCGTTGTCGAATTTGGGCAGGATTTTATTTTCGAACAGAGAAAGGACCTGCCAGCGTTCGTTGAGATAATCGTTGGAGAGAATGCGGAACATTTCATAGAAGCGGGCGGTGATTTCCATGTAGTGGTTAAAAAGTCCGCTGAGAAGAGTGAGTTCGGCCTGGGAGGCCAGCCAGACCATGTCCTGGGGCCCTTTTTCCTGAACCAGGTACTGGTTGTGCGAGCTTCGGTTCTCGGAGCGCATCTGGTTTCGCCTGGCGCGGATATCCCTTGCCCGGGAGCTTGCAATCAGTGGCTTCGCGGCTTCGGTCAACGTGGGCTGGACTTCCTGCGGCCGGCGTTGGCTGAAAACCCAGAAAGTCGCCGCCACAGCAAGCACCCCGCTGGCAACAACCGCGGCTAGCATCAATTTGACGTTAACCCGGGCAGTGCCGCCAGATTTCGAGCTTTCTGCGCCGGTTTCAGCTTCCGGAGAACCCCGGGTCGATTCATTTTTCAAAGTCTGTTCTTCCATAGCCGTTTCTGTCCAAGAAGCAAAAACAAATTCCGGGCGATGGGCATATTTTGCAAGGGGGGCTATGATTGCCGAAGGGATTTCTGGTTCGACACCCACGGCCCGGAACTATAATTGAATATATTTCATAGAGTTATTTATTCGGATAGAATTATTTTTCCCGTTTTTGTGTTGTGGTACAGAAATTGCTCAACGTTAAACTACGCTAACCGCCACGGTTAGAATCGGCCTTCAGCCCCCGGGACCGATGATGAGATTTTCACTGCCTCTGATTAGCCCCCGATCAGCAGACAAAGCCCATTATTATTATCGAATGAGGTCTTGCAAAGGTTTAATGAAAAGATTCGCCACAAGTCAGAGGAGCTTTAAATGACCATCACCACTCACGAAGTCGACGACATCGCAGTCGCCGAGGTTAAGGGCCAGATCAATTTTCAGAACACTCAAACTCTGAAAGATCTTTTCAGCGAGTTCGAAGCCAGGAACCATAAGACTATCGTTGTGGATCTCAAAGAGACCGAGTATATCGACGGTTTCGGTTTGAGCGTGCTGGTCAACCTTAGCCGGAACGTTTATAAAGGCGGGGGCCGTCTTTCGCTTACCAGCCTGAACAAAGAGCTGCAACGGATTTTCAGCAAAACCAAGCTGGATCGCTGGTTCGAAATTTTCGACACCCAGGAAGAAGCCTGCAAAAGCCTGACGAAACCCGGATCCAAAAAGGTCAAAACAGCCTGAACAGGCTAGTTCATCGATTTGGTGTAACCTGCTTTTTTTGCCTGTTCCTCGCTATTGAAATAGACCCGGAATTCCTCAGGGATTTTATCGTAGAACCTGCTAACCGGAAGATGGTATACCTTGGTTGCTTTGTTCCCGATAATCAGTTTTTTCCCGTACTGCGAATGGACATCGCCCTCCAGAGTTCTTGAAACCGAGCTTTGGGGCACGATTCCCGGCAGACCCATAACGCGCCCGGAATTCTGTTGCTGGAGCAGTAGAGCCTGGGTCTCCCGGAGGGCCTTGCGCAGTTCGGCCACCTCCCTTTCCAGCCGGTTCACCCTCTCCGCCAGTGTCTGAGTCCCCTGCTCAGCCTCAGCTTCCCCATACGGCTCAACAGACCGCGAATTTATGGAAGGATCGGACACCAGGTCTTCACGGACAAACCCGATCTTGGAGTCCGGGAGCCTGACCCGGTACCAACGGCCGCGCCTGATAAATTTCTCCAGCCTCTGGCCCCTGTACACCTTGCCGACAATCTTGTAAGTCAGCCCGGGACCTTCACGCACGTTCGCCCAGGGGTTGGACACCACCAGGTAGCTTCCCGGAGCCAGAGGCTGGCCGGCCGCCGGGCGGGAGCTGTCCGCGATCGCAGCCTGGTTCTCCGGGCTTTCTTCCATCGGCTCACCGCCTGATTCATCACGCACACTGTATGGAATAACCCAGCCCTCGTATCCTCCGTAGCTCACCAGATAAAACGAGTCCTCAACCGCCAGGAGATTGAGTTTCGAGTCTTTTTCCAGGTACTTGATAATCGGCGAAGAGATCGAGGGCTGCTTGAACATCGGCGCCTTTTCCTGCACAACGGTCAACTGGCGTGCAGCAAAATAAGCCGGCACTCCGAGCCATACCAGAGCGATAAGAACCAGAGGCAGAATGACAGGTCTTCTTTTCAGCACGTTTACACCCCATGCTTGCTTAAACAGGTTTCGGTCCCGGTCAGGTCTGGAAAAAGCGCTTCCGGCAGAGCAGGCGGAAGCCGTCTATTCGGATCGGCAGACAATCGCTGCCAGGAGATGCGAAAAGTAGAGAAAACCTGTTTTCTTTACACTATATCGAAGCCTTTAAGCATGCAAGAGTTTTACATCCGGTTAAATTGTTCGGAAAAATCTTGTTGCAACGGCGGGATCGGTTTTATATTGAAACGTAAAGTATGAAAATTCCCCTTTCCGTTGATAGCTGTACCTGCCGGGGAAACCTGCAATCTCGGATAATATTCATGGACAGGGAAACCATAACCGTCATTCTGGCCCAGGTGCTGACCTGCAACCAGGAATGGCAGCAGGAAGTGGAACGCAACATTATCCTGCAGCGCACGATCGAGGACCTTTTTACCGACGAGGTCTTTCATGTACTGCTGGCGCACGGGGTCTTTCCAAAATATAAAAAAACCGATTTCCCGCATTTCAGAGCCGTGGAGCTGATCTGTGCCTGCCGCGAGCTGGCCCGTCAAGTTCATGAGGGAAGCATGGACAAGTACGTGTGTGAGCGCGAGCTGGAAGGCGTGCTGTTCAAGATCCACGACAAATGGGACACAGGCATGGAAATGGATGTGAGCCGGTCGCTCCCGGAGGCGATCAGCGAGGCGGAGCGCATAGCCGGGCTTTACCGAAATGACCGTCAGTTCGCCGCCCGTCTCGACAGGTTCCGTGTGCTCGTGATCCCTCTTAGTATAACAGTTGATGAAAGCAAGTCCTACCAGATTTTAATCCTCGAGAATATCCGCACGCCTCGAAGTGTCTGGGCCAGAAAAATAGGATAAGCATCTCCGGCCTTTCCCGGGAAACTCCATCAAAGTAAGGTTTAATGTCTGCATCGGGTCTGGAAAGAGGGGATCTGTCAGAAGGCGATGCTCAGGGAGAACAGGTGGCTCGATTTGAGTCTGCCCCAGTTGCGGTAGGCATAGTCGATCGAGCCTTTGAAGGCGATGAAGTCATAGGCTATCCCGCCGCCGGCTGAAAGGCCGCGCAGGCGTTCTGCGCCGGAAAGATCAAGCTCGTCGCTGCGGAACTCCCAGCCCGCTCTCACTGCAGCAGTGGCATTTTTGCCTGTTTTGCGGCTCAGCTCGCTTCCCAGGCTGTAGGAGGCGGGCATGTTGTTGTTCTGGGAGAACTCGGCTGCTGCGAGCCAGTTATGGAGATCGCCGGAGTGAACGGCGTAGGCGAGCCCGATATGAAAGCTCGTGGGTAGCTTGAAACTCGTGGCGCGCCGCACTGCCTCGCGCTCCTGTCTCGCGATGTCGCTGCCAGGATAGAGGTCCTCCGGCTCGACCGGGATTTTCAGTCCGTTGCCGGAGAAAGCCAGATTGCCGCCGATATTGCGGATCAGGAAGGCCAGCCTGATTTCGCGCCCGAGAAAATCCGTATGGTAATTGGTGCCCAGATCGAAAGCGACCGTGCCCTGGGTGTTGCCCGCGATGTCCTCGTGCACGGCCTTGACATTGATCCCGGCGCTTGCGCGGTCGGAGAAATTCCAGGCGAAAGAGGCCCCGGTCTGCATGCTGTAGCTGGAAAATATGGCCCCCGTGCCCTCGGGCTGTGTGACAGTGGTGATTTCCTGCTCTCCCATGGTCAGCACGCCCATGAAGCCGCCCATCACGAGCTTGCCTTCCAGAAGCGGCGCTGCTGCGGCAGCGTAGGTGTAGTTCACATCCAGGGGCTGGTCAGCCACGGTGAGAAAGAGTTGCGGCTTGCTGAGAAAAGCCAGCCCGGCAGGATTCCACCACACAGCGCTGATATCATCGGCCAGTGCTGTGTAAGCTCCCCCAAGAGCCACTCCACGACTGCCCACCGGAATAGTGAGAAACTCCGCCGCCCGCGTGCCCGCCTCACTGAAACCCTCAGCAATCCCTGCCGCCGGGTTGAAAGGTTCGCCAGCGGCCGCATTCAGCGCCGGGGTGCAGACTATCAGCAGCGCAGCTATTTTTATCAAGCCTTTAAGCATCATAACAGGATCTTTGAAATAGTATTCCGCAATTCGTACAAGCGTGCAAAAGAGCCGGAAAGCTTTCGGCTGCAAATCGGATTTGTGAAATAAGATTCAGTTGATTATCGAAAATTTCCCGAGACTTTTCTCTCCCGTGCGTTTGCTTTCCACCTGAAAATAATATGTGCCGCTGGCCATTTCCTGGCCGAAACGGTTGCGAAGGTTGAATCTGCGGGTGCCGCTGCCAGTGTCTGAGGCGCTGAAAGAACTCTCAGGCACTCCGGGACCGTGCTCGAGTACGTTGACCAGCACACCTGAGATAGTGTAAATCCGGACCGTGCACTCCAGCGGCAGGCCGGTGAACATGACAGACTTGTCTCCCGGGCCGGCATCCAGCGGGCTCGAGATAAGGTAGGGGTTCGGCACGACACGGACCCTGGAGAGCGCCTCGTCCTCCGGCCTGTCCGTGGCGGCCAGGAAACGGAACACCACGCGCTGGCCCGGCACGGGGCTGACAAACTCGTCGCCGGAGTTGTTGAAATCGCATCTCACCAGCCAGATGTCGCCGGTAGCGGGCCTGCGCTCGATAGCAGTGAGGAAAAGCTCCACTCCCCGTACGTAGAGCGCCATACTCAGGCTGTCCGGCCTATCCGGGTGCGAATAGTAAACAGCTTCCTGGCGCAGGCGGTAGGTGCGCTTGTGCTTTGGATGCACGTGGAGGCTCTGCCAGATAATCTCCTCGTGGGAAAGCTCGTCCAGGGGCAGGAAACCCCAGCCGTCATCAGTGAACCCGCTGAAACGGACCTCGGTGCGGTGGGTCAGGTCGCGCACCCGGACCCGGGAGTCGCTTTCCCAGGCGATTTCAATATCACCGGGGGCGAAAGCTGCCATGTTGCTCGTTGTGCGGGCGCTTTCCCCGGCGATATAGTCGCTGTTCAACTGGTCGATATTCACGGGCTGATAGACCACGAACGGGTCGTCCGGAAACGTGACTGTAGCCGGGATCGCGGTGAAGCGGTAGTCCGGATGCGGGTAAGTGATACCCGGGCTGGCCAGAGTGCCTGCCGCTGCGTTGATCCTCAAAGGCGCCACCTTGGCATCGGCCCGTCCGCCGCGGTAGATTTCGACCGAGCCGGAATAGGTAACTCCCAGGGTATCCACCCGGCCGTCGAAATGGAAAGCGGCTACCTTTTCGCGCTTGCTGTGGGCAAAACTCTTTTCCAGCGCCTGACCGGCCAGCTCTCTGCCGCCGGAGTCGCGGTAGTGGTAATAAAGGTTGAACAGGCGCGTGGCCGGGCCGGCCGCCTCGACCGAGTCAATGGTGAAGACTCCGGAGTCCGGCAGGGCCTGGCCGAAGACGATTTCCACCTCGCCCGGCACAAGCGCTTCTTTCTGCGGATTAGGCCGGTTGCGGAAATCCACCGCCAGATTATGGCGCACTACAGTGCGGTTGGTCGGGTCGAGTGGGTCGGTGGTGACAGTGTCGGAGCTGAGACCCAGGGTGTCGGCCACCTGGGGCTGGAACCCGGAGCCGAAGATCGAGCCGTCGCCGGCAATGATGCTGGATTCCGAGCTTCCCGAGCGCCACGAGGAGGTCGCTGCCCGGGGAGTTGCCTGCTGGATAAACCTTCCCAGGGCGTCCTGCCGCTTGAAACCGATATTCGACTCGAGTGATTCCCCTCCGGCATTGAACGGGTTGTAATCGTAGGAGGTCACCGTATAGAAAGCCGGCGCTCCGTTGACCAGCCCGCCGATATCCCCGCCCCGGTCTACGCAGGAAAACGACAGGCCGGTGTTTTCACCAAGCTTGAGCAGATACGGCCCCGTGCCGGTGAAACCGTCCTGGGTTACCGTGCGGGTGACCGTGTAATCGACAATTTTGTTGTCCAGGTCGAACTGGGCGATCAGCCTGGCGTCCTGGCGCTCCCCGGTCAGCGAGCGGTACACGCGGAAACCCTCGAAATCATCAGTGAGATAGCCGGTGATTTGGGGGAATCCGTCCGGGAGGCTGTCCCGCAGGGTGAGCTGGGAGGCCTGGAATGTTTCGGCATAGTCATCGTAGGTGTTGTAAACCGGGAAGTCATCCCAGGTAATTGTTACCTGCCTGTCGCCGGGGACGAGGCGGAAATCAGCCGCAGGAGGCGGCTTGGGCCGCACGAATGAGGCTTCGAAACTTCTCCGGGCTGCCTCGGCCACATTCAGCGCGCGGGAAAACTCGCTCTCAGGAGTGAGTTTCGAAAGGTCGGCGCTCCGGCCGTTGACAGCGGGATCGTTGGCCGCCGGGCTGAAATAAAAAGCAGCCCAGATATTTTCAGGCTCCCCGGAGGCGGGCATGTCGAACGGAGGGGCAACAATATTCTGCCGGAGATCCTCGACGATTGTGGCCTCGAGGAAATCGGCGTAGGGGTCGAAGGCGGGAAGGAGGTTCGTTCCCGGGGCGGCTGAAAGGATACGGTAGGCCTCGGCATCGCTGAACGGATCGGGCCGCTGGTCGCCGTAGGTATACATCGTGTAGAGGTAGAAACGCTCGGCCTTGAGGTGGAGCACCTGCTCGGGAAACTCCAGCGGCTGGCCGGTGAGCGGGTGAGTCAGTCCGGCGGCCATGATATCGCCGAAAGTTTCATCCACCAGGCCGTTGCCTTCAGGCTCCAGCGCTGTGGGATTGTCGATTCCGTCATCCTCGGCAGGGCTGTAAAGAATTGAGCTGCCGAAAATCGCAGGCTGGCGGCCGAAGGCCTGTTCCCGGAAATCCGAATCGTAGGCCAGAGCGAGCTGCCTGGAAGGCAGCACAGCCGAGGCGTCATCAGTGGGCACGCCGATATCGAAATCGCTTTTAATGTCCACGAGAACCCCCCGGATATCGTAAGGCACGCCGCCGACCACTTCCCGGGGGTCAACATAACTCGTGGCATTGGAGAGCTGCCAGTTGACAAACATGATGTCGCGCTCGATACCGGTGGAGATGAAGATCACCTGCTGGCCCACCTGGACACCGAGCCGGTGAATGCCTGCGCTCTGGAAAACCGGGCCGTCGACATCTGTGAAAAAAGCGACTGCGTCCTGGTCGCCGATGACAAGAGGGACCCGGGTGCCGTAAGTGGGGCTGTCCGGGTCGTCGTCCAACGTGCTGAACTCCTGGGGCCAGAGGGCGAGGTCATCGCTGTCGGTGGAGAAAAGCAGACGCGATTCGGGGTCCTCTCTTGTGCCCGAGGCCCGGCCCTCACGCCACTCGGCGTCGTAAACCGCGCTTGTTTCCACCGTGTCGCTGAACACGCCGTCGCCGTCCGAGTCGATAATTCCCAGTACGTTGAGACCGCTCTGGTAGATATAGTTGTTGGTCGAGCCGGAGGGCCAGAAACCGCCCGGAGCGAACGGGCTGGTGGGATTGACAGCCAGAAAGCCTGTGTTCGACATGTAGAAGGCGAAATTATTGCCCGAGCTCTGGCGCGCCTCGAAACGGGCCAGCCGCGAGCCAGCCTGCCGTTTAATCTTCGCATCCCGGCCCCTGGCAGCACGCAGGTCGGCACTCTGCAGCAGGGAGAGGAGCAGGGTCAAAAGAATAAACATGTAAAAAGGTTTTTTCATTTGGTTGTCTGTTTGTTAAAAATCCACACGCGCCCCCAGGCGCGCCTCGCGCGGCCTCAGGTAGGCCAGCGGGTTGTCCATTGCCGCGAGCATGGCGGCAAGCCTGAGAGCGAACGTTTCCGGATATTCCACCACTCCGTTGCCGTTCAGGTCCCTGATCCCGGCAAGGGTCTGCCGTTCGGCCGGGTCGGTGGAAAGCTCGGCATTCAGCGCCTCCTGCTCAACCGGTACAGGCTCCGGGCGCGCAGTGAAACTGCCGATCCGGCCGGCCAGCTCGCCCAGCAGAAAAGCGTCCGCTCCGGGCTGTCCCGTAGTGGGATTGACCATCGGGGCGTTCACATTTACAGTGTTGAACAGGTTCATCACTTCCACGAAGAAACTCAGGCGCTTTTTCTCACCCAGCCCCACGCGCTTTGACACTCGCAGATTGGCGATTTTTACCGAGCTGGTACGCGCGTTGTTGTTCTCGCCGGTCGCCAGGTTGCCCAGGCTGTTGGCCAATGTATAAGGCCGTCCGGAATGGAAATGCCAGGTCAGGAATGTCCCGGTGCTGGAGAGC